>Ga0157366_1000239_pt1 | contig 26872 bp, 38 predicted proteins | sample AttbisABBM1_FD_113149 | JGI IMG/M metagenome (GOLD analysis project Ga0157366, IMG submission 113149) | Fungus gardens microbial communities from leaf cutter ant in Botucatu, State of São Paulo, Brazil - Atta bisphaerica ABBM1 | ecosystem: Host-associated > Fungi > Mycelium > Unclassified ...
CTTTCTCGACCCACTCTAAGGTCTTGTGATTGTAACATAGAGTGCAAACTACAAAAGTCCAGAGTATGGGAAAGTAGATCAGATATGTATATAAGGTTAGTAGAGCACTATGAAGTTCAACAGAGTTTGGCAATTCACAGGAGCATAGGAAAGAAAGAAGTAGATGACATGCCAGATATGCTTGTAGATGACTTGGAAATGTTCATAGCACTAGAGACTTGGCCAACACTAATATACAAAATAGCAGGTGGTTGCAGACTCTGAGCACAAGAAACCAGAGTTTGTGGAGTTTGCCAATAAGTGGATTCTCTTACAGGAAATTGTATTCGCAAATTTTTCCATTAAGCACTACTATGTAAGGTGGTGGTATTTAAGGAAGGAAGCATGGATATATCAAGAATGTTTACTATGTGAATAAATCAGAGAAATAAATAACCTACATAGTTCATTTCTACTAGAATGATAGGTCATCCTAGATTAGACATCTACAAGAGAGTAAGGAAAAGTTGTCATTGGTGTCATTGATCATAGCTATTATGATTATGCAGTCTTACCAACCAAAAGCGTATGTCTAACGAGGAAATATTGCTTCTTTTTTAACTCACTAACTTGTTGACATTGAAACTAGTAGCTATAAGACTTCTGGAAAACTACATTGCCATAAAGCCTTATCTTAGAAGAATTCACAGTATAAGACTAGAGCATTCATCTCTTCAGAGTGACAATCTTGATAGCTCTCTGATTGCGAGTTAGGAAGACAGTGGACAATTGAAAACCCACCTACCGAACTAGGTTTCCTGAAAGAAAAGAGCAAAGCAATCCGTCTACCTATAGGTATTTTCAATTTTCTAACCTCACAAAACGTTTTTTCGAATTGTTTATGAATTTTATTATATTCTTTTTGTAAATCCGCTTTTAATTTTGGATCGTTGGATTTTTCGACTTGAGCCAAAAGTGATTTGATAGAAACTTTTTGCTCATAGAGGAGTTTTTGTAAATCCGAATGAAGAACTTGAGCAGCTTGCGTTTCGTTCAAATTTCGTTCAAGATCCACGATTTCTTGTTGAAGCAGGGTGACTTCACGTTGATGAGATTGTTGAATAAGAGCACTGATGATGCGCCAGGACTCTGACATCTGACTTGTCCTGAGACGATCGATTTTTGATCCACCTTCAAGGAGACCTTTCCAGAATTCTTGAGCGAGCTGGGATTCTCTTTTTTCAGCGATTTTGGTATCAATTTTGTCCCACATGGTGGATACGAGAAGGACACGGGAGGCAGCATGATCACCACAGAGATTACCGAACATTCGAAGGTTTTTATAGGGAGAACCGGCCATACGGTTGTCTGTGATGCGATGGAGATAAACAAGACCGGTAAGTTTGACATCATTCTTGTACCTGCTCGATGTGAGCGATGTTTGAGAGAGAGAGAGAGCGGGTGCCAGGGAGACACACGTACGTCCTCGCGAGCCAGTCATTGATCATAGCTAGGATCTCCATGTCGGATTTTGTTGTGTCATCGAACCCTGGGGTATCGACGAGCACGACTCTCTCACCATATTGGGGGTGGCATCTGATCCGAGTGGCCTGGATCTCGGACGTGACCGACTTGAGTGTATGTCCTGCGCGTCGTCCTTGTTGGCCCGTTAAAAGATCGATAAACTTGGGATTGGTTAATCAGTCCGTCTGCGTGTGCTGGAAGAAATTATCAGAGCGCACATAGCTCTTTCCAGAGCCTGTTGGGCCCATAAAGCTGGAGACCACGCAAGATGAGGGTTAGGACTGTCGGGATGGCTAACGGCATACGCAATGATGATGTCGTCTTTGCGGATTTCGTGAATGGCGCTGACGACAGGCTCAAGTTCAGTCATGATGGTGTTGGGCAAGTTGTGCATTATTGTGTATCATAATATATATGTAATTCGCCATGCGCCGGCCTCATGTCGCGTCAGTCACGTGGTGATGGCATGAAAACCGCGATCGCCATTGGGCCACTGTTGTTATCGCCGTCATGGGCCTGGAACAGCTGTTTGCGACGACGCTGAGCTCGGACCCGAATGTACGCCGTGCGGGTGAACTTGAAATACGCAAGGCAGGTATTTGGCTATATCATTAGGGACAGCAGCTGACCGAGAGGACAGATTGAACAGGAGGAAGGTGTTATTGCTGCGCTGCTGCAGATCATCGCCGCAGACATTGTGGCGACGTAGGTGCAGTGCTGACCCTAATTCTGGTCGCTGCTGACACGCCTGCCTGCAGAGAAATACGCCAGGCTTGTGCCATCTGGCTCAAAAATCGCGTGTATACCTGCTACACCCTCGAGACGCCATCGGCACGCCGGCCCGACCTGGTGCCAATCCGGGCCGGAGACCGAGATGCGCTCCGACAGTCGCTGCTGCCGTTGCTGGCGCGTGCTCCTACGCGGACTGTGGCAGTGCAGCTTGCACATACACTGAAAAATGTGGTGGCGCACGACGTGCCCAAACACAACTGGCCGGGTCTCACACAGGAAATAAAACAACTGCTGATCAGCTCTGACCCTGGGCAGATCTACGCAGGCAGCCTTGCCACGCTCGAGTGTGTCCGCGCCTTCCGCTTCCGCCAAAAGGCCGACATTCTCCCCAACCTCGTCGCTGAACTCTTCCCCACCCTCGTCAATATCGCCATCCAACTCGTCAGTGCTCCCCCTGGCACTGACCAGGACGTCCCTGCCATTCTCCACCTCATCCTCAAGACTTACAAAACAAGCATTGGCACTCGTCTTTCACAGCATCAGCAGAGCCCAGAGTCCATCGTTCCCTGGGGTCAGCTTCTCTTCAAGGTCGTCAACTTGCATGTCCCAGACCACGCTGTGCCAGCAGATGAAGACGATCGTCAAGTCTGCGAGTGGTGGAAAACTAAAAAATGGGCCTATACCACCCTCGGGCGTCTCTTTCGCCAGCACGTCTTTCTTCCTCGTCTACTTGCTTTTCTCCTCATCCCCTCTCCAGATACGGCAATCCTTCTCAGCTACCCAGCCCCCTGATAGATGATTATGCCCAATTCGCCCACCACTTTGCCACCGTCTTTGCTCCTGAAATCCTGACCATCTATCTCCAGCAGGTCGATCTCTATGTCCGACGCCAAGCTTGGCTTTCCAACAAGTGCCAGTATCTCATTTTCCAGTTCTTTACCGAGTGGTACGTTTCTCACCTCTCTCCATGTCCCATCCCCAATGCCCTATCCTAGTGTCAAGCCCAAGTCGACGTGGATTCAGCTCAAACCACACTTTGAGACCCTGGTCTCCTCCTTCGTCTTTCCCCAGTTGACCTTCAATGAACACAAGCAACAAATGTGGGAGACTGACCCCATCGACTATATCCGCACTTCCATCGGTTCGTGCTTTCTTGCTTGCTTGTAAATTTCCTTCACTCACCCCTCCAAGATGAGTATGATAGCTTCTCCGCTCCTGTGTCTGCGGCGACCGCCTTTCTTTTCTCGTTGGCCACTAACAGGACCAAGACTGCTTTCATGCCCATTCTGGGGTTTATCAACCAAGTCTTACGCTCGTACGTTCAGCCTCTCCGCACATTCTTCTATTCTCCTCCCTCATTTATAATCCTTTAGAAATCCGTCTCCTGTTCACGAGTTTGGTGCTCTCAACATGACCGCTGCACTCTGCCCTTGGATCATGCGTCATCCCGAAGTCAAGAATAACATGGAACAGTTCATCCTGCAGTTCGTCACCTCCAAGTTCACCAGCACCCAACCCTATCTGCGAGCCATTGTTCGTCCTCCTTCCCCCCAACAGCTCACATCCCTCATGCATCGTACAGGCATTGGAGATTTTGGGCACCGCGACCAAGCATGGGCTGACATGGTCCGATAAAGCGGTACGTCTTTCTTTCTTTTCGAGGTCAAGACTGATGTTGGCGTGGAGCAGAATTTGGAACTTCATTTCAAGTTTGTCGTCGCGTCCTTGGACGATCCGGAATTGCCTGTTCGTGTGCAGGCGGCGTTGACATTGACGGAATTGGTCCTCGTTTATGAAGAAGGTGCGCTTCATTCTTTTTCAGGCTCCAACCAAACGTAATCGTGTTCCAAGTCAAGACAGCAGTCTCTCCGCAAGTTGGGAAAGTCATTCAGGGTCAGTGCTTATGTTCAGACCCCTCGCATAGCTGATAACCCGTATCTAGATCTACTCAAATTGTCAGATGAGACCGACTTGGAGATTCTTAACCGCAGCATGGAGATCATGGTTGACCAGTTCCATACTGAACTCTTACCGGTCGCTACGCAGCTCTCTGCTCGTTTGGTATGTATGGCTGCAAGTGGTCGTCTTTACGTAAAATCTGATGTGATTTTAGTGTGAATCGTATCTCCGCCTCGCCGGGGAAACAGTCAATCAAGAAGAATTGCTCAATGCCGCTGATAACGTTGATATTGAAGAGTCGCTTACGGAAATAGATGATGATAAAACATTTGCTGCAATGGGTGTTGCAAAGACAATCAGCACCGTAAGTATCTCTTCATCTCGTGTATCCGCAAACACTGATTATTTCCAGGTCCTGACGTCTATTGAGACCTCTCCTGAGATTCTGGCTCAAGTTCAGGAAGTTATTATTCCCATCATTGTTTACACTCTGGATCATACACTCCTTGGTGAGTCATCTATCCTGTACGAGGAGAACAAGGTCCTCATTTAGGATGGTAGAGTTGCTGGATAACATGTACGACCTCATTGACAGTCTCACTTACAAGACACGCTCCATCGCACCCAACATGTGGCCAGTATTCGAGTTAACCTGCAAATTGTTCAAATCGGAAGCTATTGACTTCCTTGATGGTGAGTTCCTGGTTCAATCTCAGTGATATGATGGGCTATATACGTTATCTAGAGATGCTTCCGTCGCTCGATAACTTTGTCTCTTTTGGTAGCGATGTCATTAAAGCCAGGGCAGACTATAAACAGATGCTCTTCGAGACTTACAGATTAGCCATGTGCAGCGATCAACTTGGAGAAAATGATAGAGTCAATGGCTCAAAGTTGGCTGAATCGATGCTGTTGAACTTGCGTGGCAGCTTGGACGATGTATGTTTCTCCTTTTTTTAAATTTCTTGGCTGATGTATTCCAGTCTCTTCAAGGTATCATTACTATCTCATTGAGCGCGCTCGAAACAGCCCAAGGCTCTGCTTTTAAACTCGCTAATCTTGAAGTTCTCATCAACACTGTTCTTTATAATCCTATCTTGGCTCTTCACATCATGGAAGTCGCTCATCCTGGCATGGCACGAACCTTTTTTGATCGATGGTTTGTTGCTATCAACGCGGAGAACAAGTTACCCAGAGTTTATGATAAGAAATTGACGATTGTTACATTGTGTGCGTTGATGGAGTTGAATATGGAGAGTATACCGAATTGTTTGAGAGATGGGTGGTTTGGAATTTTAGGTTGTGTTATCAAGATGTTCAAAGAGTTGCCGAAGGCGATTCAAGGTAAGTTGATTTATTCATTTTTTCATCTGATTGGATTCGGATTGATTTTATTTTTGGGGATTGATTAGCGAGGAAAGAGTTGGAGCAGGCTATGCAGGAAGAGGCAGATACGGATGATGAAGTTGATGACCAGTTTTTGAATTTTGCAGATAATGAAGGTGAAAAAAAAATAGTCTATGAGATGGTTATTCAGCTTATGGGTTTTTTTAGATGACGTATGGGATCAAGATTCGGCGTATATGGAAGTATTGGCTAAAGAGGTGAGTTATTATTACAACCGCTGAACATTGAAGAAAGAAAATTGTTGATTTTTTGAAATAAGAGTGCTCGCCTTCGTGAACAGTCTGAAAATCCATTGAAACGTCCTGATGTCAATAATGATAAGATCGTAAAAGCAAATGACAACAGTAATGATGAAGGTGACAGTGATGACGATGAAGATATAGATGAAGAAATGGGATACATAAGTCCTTTGGATTCGGTTGATCCTTATATCACGTTTAAACAGGCTCTTGGGAGTGAGTTTTTTTCTTCTTTGAAATTCCTGTTTTGTTTTGCTTTGTTTTTGCTAATAATAATGATAGTTTTTGAAGTTTCAAATCCGCAGATGTATCAAATGGCGACAACGTCACTTGATATTGAGCAACAAACGCAGCTTATGGAAATTATTAGACAGGCTGAAAAGAATGTGATGGTGCCTTTGGGTTAAGTGATTGCTCGGTCTTTTCTTAAATATATCTATATATCCATGTGCTGGTGATGAGTGAATGAGTTTGTAGTAATATGGTATGTTGGGTTGGGTTTGTGAGTGTTTTTGGTCCCCCAATCCTTTTCGCTTTAGATATCTGTGTCCGTGTCTGCGTATCTGTGTCTGCGCCTTGATTTTTGAGCAGTGGATCTTGATTACCTAGTTTTGTGTGCAAACCATAATCTTCAAAGTGAGATTTAGAATAAGAAAGATGGAAACCTAGTTGAACAAACAAATTTATTATAATGGTCGTCCGGCAGGCCATTGGGGTTTTTTTTCATTGAACCCTTTCTCTGTGACGCCTAATCCTTCCTTTTCTTATGTTGCTCTTACTGTTCATCGATACGGATTTGACAGACGCATAGATGTGCCTCGATGTTAAACTCAGTTCAAATTATATTTTCCCTCATCACGTCATTATTTATGCACCTTCTTTTTCGATAACGCATTTCTGCTCCTGCTCCACAAAGGCACCTTAATTGGAATCTATCATCAATCAACTTCCTTGAATACAAGCTGTCGGACTCCGTCTTGACAAAGATTTTAATATTCAAATTTTTCTTTGACTCGGAAGTCCGAAGACCCCGGACTGTGGAATTATGATAGTTTCACTTTGAAGTAGCTCAAATTTTTCCGTCGATGGTTTTTCCCCTTCGGCGTAACGTACGTGCCGAGCTGAGCTTTCATTAGAGGTTTTGACTTTAGCCAAGCCGTTCTTGCTTTTGGCTCTCCCCTCAGTTACAAATTTCAGTTCAAGTTTTCCTTAACAGGATTATTACACTACCCCAGTAGATCAATAAATTATTAAACCAAACTGTTCAGGTAATCAAAATTCGATAACTCAACCCGGCGTATACTGCTTGTGTGACAGCTCGATGACCTCTACCTTTCTTTGCATTTTGACGGCCAATAAAATCCATATATCAGCGCTCATGTCGCTAGCACCTTGAATTACAGCCTCGAACTTGAATTGACAAGTGCATAATGTGACTGGGCGGATGTATCGAAAAAATACCCTTTGATAACGGCATACTGGTAACGTATGGGGAACAGATTGCTCAGCCAGTCGTGCTCCACATTGCAACCATTGATTGTTGTCGACTGATGAGGGTAAATTCACGTTTTGACTCATCTCTGAAAAGACAGGTCAGTAGAAGGCTAAGCTTCTGAGCTTGACTGACATCCAAAAGTCGGAAGTCATCATAGGATTATACGATGCTCTTTATTCCCTAAAGATGTCAGTCGTAGAAAAATCTACATGTATCTTTTTGCCTAGGACAGCAATCACGATAAGTCAAGCTTGAATTCAAAAACACGCTGTTTCAATTTATGTTCCTGACGTTCGGGTTTACCGTCTCGTCCCAGATGCCAAATATCTCGTTCGATGAACAGGACTGAGCCATCACTCCGGATTAGAAGGACCGTAGACAAACGGGTACCATAGAAGTGGTCAGGGCCCGCAGCAACGCGGGTCATAGTTTGAGCAGGGAGTACAATGTCCGGTGTTTTGGGAGTGCTGACAGAGATGGCAGTAACAGCGGACATGGGAGGATCACGGGGAGTTCGAGTTTGCTTGGCATCACTACTTTGGATGGTAAAGGAAATGGGGGTCACTTGAATTATATCACGAAGCTGGGAGCGTTCCTTTATTGATTCAGGAGGTTGCCAGCTATGTCAAAGGAGGATGATAATGAAGAATGAGAAAGCTGGGAATCATAGGGAGACTCAAACATACGCGAGAATGTCGAAGAGTTTCTCCACTAGCACATTTTCAGAAACCAGGGTTTCACCATTCGTAGACAGACTCTTCAAAACATCATCGAAACTGGACACTGCTCTTTTCACTTTCGGCCACTCATTTCCTCCCCGGCCATCGATACCATTGGAAATACAACCGCAGACCCGTTCTGCGGATATGAGTCGACGAGCCTGAAGAGGGCCGCCTCCACCGTGATTGGTAACCAGTATTGCATCATAAGATAACTTCCGATCCCGTGAGTCCACTATAGCTTCCTCCGCTGTGAGTTCTAGCTCTTGCCCATGAGCTTCTAGAATTTCTTCGGGGATCGTGGAAACAGGAGGTGGAGTAGGTGCAAGAAGCAAGAGGTTAAAACCGGCGAATTTGGCATCTGAGGACACAACCTTGCCAACCTCGTCTTCCAGAGGTGAAGACGAATCTGATAAAAGAAAGGATGAGACTAGATGGCCCCTGGAGGAAGTAAAGGAGTTTGGGGGCTCCGTTATATTTGTCCTGTTGTTTACACATTCCGTTGGGCAGCGCCTGTACTGTGAAAGTAACTCACAGGAGGGCAACCCTTCCGACCCTGTTGAGACCGAACCAAGAGCCACCAGCCTTAACATCACGGCCGGATAGGACATTGCCAGTGACTGAAGAAGTTAGATGGTACTGGCCTGTCTGAAAGGAATGGAAGTGGGCATCTTGCGTAGGTCTATCCAAGTACTCGTCACGATTGGTGCAAAGAATGCTGTGTGAAAGCACTTTCAAGATGAGCAGCCACAGTAGAAACCGATAAGATTAGCTCACAGAGAATAACCAGGATGTTCCAGGGTCCATATACCAATGCACATTGCCTTGACCAAATGGAGAGGGAACACACTTATAGATTATGATTATGATCTGTTTTGTCATTTCCAGCTGGGATTTTTGTCTCGCTGGTGCAATATTCAGGCTGACCTTGTAAAGCTGGCCACCCAAATCTTGGGTTCCAAGTTGATACTGTTCTGAAATCAAGGAACAGCGTACGCTGGGAAAATTAAACGTAGCGTAGCTTGGAACATGCACGTGATCGTTCCTACACCTAGAAGTTGGCAATTGTATTCAAACTTCGATGGTTAGAATTATCATTGACAATGGCGCACATACAATCAAAGCAGGAGTTCAGAAGAAACATCCGCGGTATGTGAATGCCATCCATGTTCTCTGGAATTGTTTCTTGACGTCGTGTTTAGGATTATCCAGAATGCTGTCATACGTTCGAAGGGAGATAAAGCAACGTACATCGGGCACGAGTTCGAGCGGTGCCGCGATTACTCCTCGTTATACTACCGATTGCCCTTTGAGAAGGCTCGTTCTTGATTGTGTACTTAAACGTGTCGGATGACAAAGATTTATAGTCCCTCTAGGGGTACATCGTGGATTGGGACGCACAGAAAGCTGTTTGGGACGGTGTTTTTTCCGCAGAGGTGCTCAATGTGAGCGATTCTCAGTGTTCTCCAGATAGATGGGATTTAAACTGAGTCACAGATCGACACAACCCGCGCCTCCCTTCTCTTGACTGAACCCTACTTCAATCTGCCGAATGTTCAAGATGTATATGATCAAATTGTTTTTGAAGAATACGAATTTCAATCGTATTTTCGGTGCACACGTATGATTCCTCGAAATCATACACTACAATGGTTCTGATTTAAAATATAGCCGCCTCTCTCATCCCCTATGGGACATTATTTAGGCGTGCGGGAGGGCCGCAATCCGAGTGTTGTATTGTCGTTGACTCCGGTTTTAGTTTCACTCACGTTATACCCATAATCGAGAATCAGATCGTATGGAATGCTGTTAAACGGTATGAGGTTTACTCTTCAGAAGCACTTTTACCAAGAATTGACATCTACTTACTAAGCTAGTGTTGATGTAGGCGGAAAACTCTTAACGAACCACCTGAAGGAATTGGTGTCGTACCGTCAATGGAATATGATGGATGAAACTTTCATTGTTAATGACGTGAAAGAAAAGTGCTGTTTTCTTTCTCAGGACTTCAAACGAGATCTTGAAATTTGTGCGCGCCTTTTGTAATATGATTGCAACTCTAGAAACTCATCCTGAGTCACAGGCAGAACTGACATCAGGAGGAACTCAATAGTACAGGAGTACATTCTTCCTGATCTGTCGAGAAACCAGAAGGGTCGCGTGCGAACCTCGGACGAGACCCGCTCTGACGCTGACCAAGTCTTAGTCATGAACAACGAAAGATTTGTCGTGCCAGAAATTTTATTCCGACCCGACGACATAGGCAAGTTGTACTCTGTAGGCACAAGTCTGTTCTTTAATTCAGTGTTAGGATTACAACAGATGGGTTTGGCATCCACCATTGCCTATGTTATTTCCCTCTTGCCAGAAGACCTTCATGAAATGTTCTGGGCTAACATCGGCCTCATTGGTGGAAATACCAAACTTCCAGGATTTCATGTGCGATTGTCGGTATTGCGTTCGTGTTTCCTTAATGATATTGCTCTGACCATGGTCGATCAGGTTACAGGAGCTACAACCTTTAGCGCCCTTGAGTTGCGAAATAGTGATATACGAGAGTGAAGAGTGAGTGGCTCCGTGGAATTTCCTGGTTTTTGGCTAGCCTGATTTGCTCAAGTCCGATTCTCGAGCCCTATCGTTCTGCACTTGATTTCAATTTCATCCAGCATGCTATATCACGGGTGGATTACCAGGAGATGGGCAGTGAAGCTTCTCGTAGAAAGTTCATATTGACTAACAAACCCTGCGGGCGGTTTTGTTGATGACAGTGCAGGCAATAAAATAGCCACATATAACATCAACTTTATAAGGTACTCATGCGGTTCATACCAGGAGGTGAAAGTCTATGAGGTTGGCTCGGGAATGCCTGTAGTCCTGGTCCTGCACAGAATAACCTTAGTACCGCTTCCATTCAGGAGAAGACCGTCGAAGGCAGTGTCAACCCGAGAGCTACTCTCACTGCTGATACACGGCACAATCATCGATGCGAAATTTGATGGTTGAGAACGTCGATGCTGTCCATTTTTCTTATACTTGGACAGCATCACTGGTTACCAATAATAACTTTAATCGTCTTCTTGTACAAAAATGGGTATGCGTTCCTATCAATGGGAACCGAGGCTGTTCCGTCAGAATTACTTGGTGTTGGTGAGAATCGAAAGCGGTTGTCTGAGTGCTTGGCCATAATGCTGTGAACATAGTCAACACCAACAAATTCTCGGCACATTTTGTTAGACCAACTTATCCTGTTCACGTCAATAAGCTATCGCTGATCTATCACTGATCATCCGAAGCGAGGACTTCAACTCCTATAACCATTTATGTCCCAGGAAGTATCTGTATTATAAGATTCATGAATCAGGAGCAAATGCTTTCCCCAAGAGCCTTGGGAACGGGATTGGTTACCATGATCATCAGCTTGAGACGAGCTTTTCTAAGCAGCAAACCACAAGATTGAAGGTTGCTGCTGCCCGATTGGAATCTTACCACAATGTTTGACATACGATGGATTAGATTCAGATGTGGAGGGTAATTGGAACAGGAAAGCCAAAGTACAGTAGTCAAGTAGCTTGAAGCGCGCGCAGTCCAAGATGAGAGCATTTATCAGATCTTATACCTTGTTTTACTAAAATGTATGGACTATACAACGGCTACCTAATAATATATCTTCGACTATATTCTTAGGTGGGAAAAAATGGCGATGATGAGTGTTCAGTCTGTGTCCCAGGTCAAGATGTGAATGATCAGATTAAATGTATTGGAGGTCGGGATCCAGGGGCTCGTGAATGGATGACTCAAATGGTGACTGTTACTGAGTGTAAATATACCGATGTCGAATAAGGGAAAAGGATGACTATCTTATTTCAGAGGGAGGTCTCGTAATAGATTGATTACAGTGATTAATTGCGACAACCAAGGAAATTACGGCGAACGGGATAGTGGGTCTATTGGAACATGATTAACTCCAGTATCATCTCTCTCTCTACTAAACGTACAAGGTGCCCTGTAGATGATCTTCATACGCCAGACGGAAAATGTGAAAGTATAACCAATAAAAAGCCACTACAGCATAGAAAATAGATGAAGGTCCTATGGAAAACAGATACAGACATATACAAGAAGAGATTTATAGCAAGGGACTTCGTATAACAGGTGACGGAGAGCTGACGGTTGATGGTATCAAAGTCTCGTTTGATGCTAGGGAACGAACCCGGGGAATGAGATCTGAAGCTTGGTATATATGTGGTATGTACAGTTGTTGCGAGGAAAAGAGGTAAATCTAAGAGTCGTCGCAACGTGACTTTAGGGAATGACATGGGTATAAACATTATGGTGATCGCCGTTTGCTGGGAGGGAGAAGTAGGGATTGTATCCCGCTGTAGCGAGGTTATTCCACTCTTGTGAAGCGACGCCTGGAGAACCGGTACTAGTGTGAAAAGGGGCGTGTCCACTCGAGGCCGAGAGGGGCGTGAGTAATTCGTTATCCGAGGGGGTGTTACTGTCGTATGGTTGGCTTTGCTGGCCGGCAGCAGTACCATGGCCGGAGGTAGTAGATTCGTTCAGCTCGATGCCATTGCTAAAGTGAAGGAGATCGAGTAAGATAGAAGGCATATTCTGAAAGGCAGGGAAAACTCACTGCACTATATCATTAAGTTCTATTATCTTGCGGAATAATTGACATTGGGAGTGGTGACTGTATTGTCTCAGAGATGAAAGAGAATTTTGAAGGTGCTGGGAGAGGGCCAAGTAGGCTACCCCAGTTGCAGGACTCGTCCGGCACGGGCAGTACACCCGCTGATGAGGAGAGCTATGGTATTGATCGTTGGGTGTAGCGCTTCCATATCCATGATTATTACCATAGGAGCCGTTGGTATCAATTGAATAAGAGGAGGTTCCCGATGTGCTATGTGCATGGTATATTGTAGAAGGGTGACTGCCGTACGTCTGACTGGGAGAAAAATTCCGTTGATCTTCATAGGGAGACGTTGGGCTTCCATTACTTGCTTCAAGTTCTCCTGTGAATGATTGATGATACCTCATTGAACCAGAGGCGAGACCAGGGGAAGCAGAGAAACGGTATAGACCTGAAGAAGTCTCGGGAATGGGTTCTGCCTTGATAGGACTGGGGAGATGATTCCCAGCAGCGGTTCGAGTAGTACGGTTTGAGGAGTCCGGTGAACGCTTGCCAGATGCACACTTCGTTGCTCGGGAATGCCACTTTTCGTTGGGGTCACCGTCGCGGAAATTGCTGTCCGCCCATCGTGGATGTGGTTTACCTACAGAGGAATACATAAGTTTGGCAAGATCATTATCTGAAGACAGTCCACACACCCCTCAGTTCTCGGACAAGGCTCTCCAGCTCAGCAATACGATTCCTAAGGCGTGTGATTTCATCAAGTGAGGGATCATCCCTGTCGAGTCATCATGAGTTGAAAACTGTTATGATCAAGTATCAGATTTCTCACCTGAGCGCTGGATCATCGATCTCGTAGACACAGAGCCCAGTCTGAGAAAAAGGAGGGTCAAGGATCAAGATGAGGAAACAGAGCCGAGATGCGTACCAAGCCAAGTTGTATACAGCGCTGGCACGGTCGTTTGCGATCGCACTGGGGCCCGTGATAAGCTCGCCATGAAGGAGGGCAGGAGGTAAGACCATTTACCTTGCGCTTTGAGGTGTGGCAATTCAAACAACTTTGAGTAGTCCGATTTCTCCTCCTCTTCCTATTTTTGGGGGAAGAATTTCGGGTGTAGAGGGGGTGAAACGGTTAATAAGTCGGCAAGTAAAACGCGATGACGGCTGGGAGCGCATTAAAGGCTACTGACCTGTGGTCGGTGTCGATGGTGAATTCGAGGTCCATGATTTCGCCCTTTAATTGCACTGGCTGGAACTCGTCAGTGGGCATCATGGCACAGTGTGGTGAAAGGTCAGGAGCGGAAAAGGAACAAGCTCAAGGAGAATCGACCTTGTCCTTAAGTGCTTCCGGCGTTATTAAGTAACAAATAAAGATGTGAGATCGTGCCGATGTGTTGACAGATGCAGCGGCCCATTTCGGTCTGTGACGATATACGTACAGCGTTTGTCACATTCCAGCCCTGAGGATCAGAATGCTGCAATGCCGGATCGCACATGTGAGAGCGTTAGAGTATTTTTGTGATTAGCCTTTTCCAGACCGAAACTATCTTGGCTCGCCCGGCACCTTCAGAAAGAAGAACTACTTCCCCGCGCAACCCTGGGTCAAACTGGAAATGGTTCATAGCCACTGGGAACCCGGTTTGTTCATTCTGTTGTCGGCACTGAGCACGGTGTTCATCGGGATGGTTCTTTTTCTTTCCCGATGATGGTACTTGGTCGACTCAATGATTGGCACTATTCCGGCGAGCTGTCTGTCGGGGTGTTGCTAATCCACCTTTTCCTCGGTCTGAAGGGTGATTCACTTGTGACGGGCGTGGATCAAGCACAAAAGTACCCGGAAGGCTGCTGTTTGTGACCGGGGGGCTGGCAGGTAGAATCTTGACCTGCTTTCGGGGGTAGCCTGGGTCGCTTTGGCATTCAACTTACTATACACGCACTTAATACAGGATTGAAGATCTGATTAGAACGTGCCCAGTATAAGTCTCTTTGCTTCATTTGAAACGAAGGAGGCGGCCCAATTTCCTCAAAGTGAGACTGAATCGGGGAGAAGTGCCCGGATATGTGGTGCAGCACGTAAGAGAAAGAAATGGCTTGCAATCCATGTGTGCGCTTCAGCAAGCTTCAGCCATTCGAGAAGGCATGTTTAAGATGTATAGTCGGTGTATGAAGGAGGGACGGTCATGCCGCTGGATTCTAGTTGTGCAATCACCCATGGAAGGCGGTTACTGTCTATATCCATATCTGGTGCTACAATTCACGTCGAACAGAACCCTCTACTCTATCGGGGACCCTGGGAGTTCACCCTTCATCTGGTGTGCCGGGAATTATTTTGGTGTTGAAAACAATGTAAGCGTGATAACGAATAAGTTGATGCACAATCTGCTGACCTAACACAAAGTTTGAACCGGAAAGAGTGAAGGGTTACCGTAATATAAATACTCGAGACAAGTGTTTCATGAGGGCCACAATCAGTCCGTTTAGATCAGTGAATGATTGCTTGAGAGGGATGTGATCAGAATCTAATGATCTGAACAAAAACCGAGAAGGTGGGGCACCCCTGAACACACCTCGTGATAAGCCATTCCGTCGATGCGTGAAAGGTACAAGAGCACCGATGTGACCGATGAGAGCAGGCCAGTTACTGGCTGGGACACGATGATATTACTCGTGAGAACACGAAATAATCTGGGAATGGCTCGAGGGGCGGAGAGTCGAACCAGTCTCGGAAGGTCCTTGTTACACGTCTTCCAGTCCATTTGTCATATGGTCCAGAAGCATAGACATTGGAAATCAAGAAACAACATTCTATCTTCAGTGAGCTAGTCATTTCACGCAAGGCCAATCAAACGAAGACATGTCGCAATGTAGAAATCGACAAGATCTTCCAGTGCTCATGTCCCTTCAGATTCCCAAGAAGGCGGTAAATACTCAAACCCGTCTCCAAGTACAGAAGGCAAGAAGATTCGCCCTGATTGTTGTTGTCTCCTGTCACTGGCCAATGCTCCAGATATGTTGAAGATTCTTGTCAAACACACTTCGTGCAATCAATCCATTGATTAACAAAGTGGACAGCTCCAACGTCTCCTAACGCATCATTCTAGAAATGCAATTTGAGGTTGCCTGTGGACACAAAATCGCCCGTGATAATATATGAAAGGCAATTCAGCAGCGCCAGATATTTGGATCCAAGGTACACACACAAACGGACAAAGCGCCACTCCGGACCCCCAAACAAACTACAACATATGCGTGGGATACTGACGTCGAGAAACGTGCATCATGGGGCATTGACCACAGAGTCTAGTCTACCTTTCTACCTCTACCGTGTATTGTGATCTCAATAGATCAGTCTTCAAGCATTGACTCGCCTACTATAGAGGACCGGCTAGCTGTCGCCCATATTCTTGCTCGCTTCATACATCAATCATTTCGACGGACATTCAAGTGTCTCCTCATTGGTGTCCCCCATGGAATTAAACACAGAGGAAACTTATCACTTGTCGCTAACCGCCCCCGGAGACGACTCTGATAATGCTCTTTCTCCTGTGACAGAACCGGAGCCTAACCCTGGAATCGACGGCACTCCCGTTCGATGTACGTTCAATTCTGCTTGATCCTTTCAAGCAGTACTCAAGAGTCATCTGTGTAACAGGGTACGATGTGCGCGTCTTCTGCTTACTCTCTCAGAACCATCCATTGACTGTTGCTTCTTCAGGCCGACAGGACGGAATCATATACTCGGATAACGCCATTTCAAGAAAAACATGATACGAGCGTCGAGTGAGGTTTCTACGCATTAACAGTGCTCTGTCTCACTAATTACTAACGATTTATCTATCAGATTCTTTTACAAGCCCCTTACGCTGTCTGCTTTGACATGCGCACTCATCCTCCTTGCCTATATTGCTATGACTCAAGACGTCCTTGAAGAAGGACGTGACAAACGACACGTGTAAGTTGCTTAGAAACTGTTTGCATGTCTCGTATACTTAACAAATGATTGTTAGTGGTGTATATGCTGCGATTGCCGCCTTTCTTATGTTTTCGATGATTCAATTTCGCGACGGACCTTTCATTCGTCCACATCCAGTATTTTGGCGTGCTGTTCTCGGTATTAATCTACTCTATGAACTTGCGCTTGTATTTTTGCTATTTCAAGATCTCCAGACTGCCCGCCAGATGCTGACCTACATTGATCCCAACCTGGGCGTTCCGCTCCCTGAAAAAAGTTATGCTGAAGATTGTTCTCTTAGTGTTCAAAACCTGTGGGTTAGTTTTTCCGAGATTTTCTCCAAAGGATAAGCGTAAATCGGTGACAACTTGCTCAGAATGCACTCGACGTATTCTGCATTGCTCATGCCCTCGGATGGTTTGGGAAGGCTATGATATTACGTGATTACTGGTTCTGTTGGGTCAGTGTTATAGCCGAGGATTTATTCTCTGCTGTCCTATTATTGTCTCTGCGCTTATCACACAGTGTAGATTCTGAGCATCGCATTCGAACTAGCTGAATACAGTTTACAGCACCAACTTCCTAACTTCGCCGAGGTACGTCTTCATCCTCGTGACCGTATTGGTACCATTAACGCCCTTGTGATTATTTTGACAGTGCTGGTGGGATCATGTATGACCTTTTTGTTCAGCCGTATAGATCAGCAGCTGATCGGTTTACTTAGTGGGTGCTTGACGTTCTCATCTGCAACTGGTTGGGAACATATCTGGGTTGGTCTCCTGGTTCCAATCTCGTAATCGCACTATAATGTTATGTTCTCTTAGGTATGAAAGTGTGTCAGTATTTCGAAGTAAAGGTCTGGACCCTTCAACCTTATGAGATCTTCATCAATCAAATATGTTTCGATAGCCCTATTCTTGGCGTGGCTTCCGGCAGACCCGAGGAATACGTCCCAAAATGAGAAGGGTTCTCAGTCAATTTTCGCCTCATGACTTTACTGCCTTCAAATGGGGAACAGCCACCGACTTTCTGCACTATTTCACTGTGGTTCTACTGCTTCTCGTATTTTTGGCAGCCGAACTCAATCCGTTCTACCTGAAGGCTCGTATCGAGTACTTTTCTTTTGAGATCCTAATAAGCTTGTTGCTTGATAGAGCTTATTGTGGATGGAGCCTGATCATCCAATCGTTATTCTTCGCCTCGCATTTGTGTTTCTATGTGCTCTCCCCGCGGTGCGAGAACTCTACCAATATGTCAATGATCCAAGGTACGCGATCCACCCTGATTATCATCTATATCGACATTGATTGGCGTTGTGTTTCCATAAATCTCAATCAGGCGTGCAGTGAGAATGGGACAGCATGTCTGGCTTCTTTTTGCCACGATTGTGACAGAAATACTCGTGATCACGAAGTGGAGCAAGGGAGTATTCTCTGAACCTCTACCATCAAAGGTTAAGTGGGGTTGGATTATAATGGCGTTTTCCCTTGTATTATATCCCATCCTGAGGGTGAGTACAGACTATATACCTGGAAACTGCGTTAACGTTCATTTCTCTCGTGACAGTTTGGTATACCCAGCGCTCGGAGGTATATTCGGAAGCGGAAGGCTTCGAAAATGGAGAAGGAGCAGTGAGAGCCATGATTATCGTTGTCAACGAGTGGGTAGTGGCTGACTCTTTTACCGTAGCCCGGCTTTTGCCTTGTAATAACTAGACTCATTATGTGCGATATTTATAGGTTCAATAGGAGCTCTCTGTTCGAGCCATTGATTATTACTGCGCCAGTTGCGGATCTTTGACGTCTGAGAAGCCCGCCGAATGATCCCGGCTGCGAACACGATACTCCATCAACATGCTACCTGAGATTTGGATCATATATGGGCCAAGATTCCCATAGCAAATTTGGCATGTCAAATTGGAGGGGTAAGGGTTTTTCATCCGTCATGTTTGGTGCAGGTGCGCCACCATTTGATGAACTCGTGATTGAACGGACGTTGAATATCGAGTTCTGAGTCAATTATCTTCTCTGGACATTTGACAAGTGATATTTTATCTCGGCACCAGTTTTTGTACGGAAAATTCTAGTATTAGATGGATCAGCCCTGCACAGTACAAATCTCTTTCTGATATCGATCTAGGGAGTTTCCAGTCCCTTTATCAGAGTTTGCTATAATGAGAACTAGAGATTAAGTTGGGTTATGGAGTTTTCGAATGGGACATTGGGTTTGTCAGACACGTTCATGGATTTAGAGAACCCTTCTCGCAGGCTGCTTTCAGTGTTTGGTGATCACTTAGAGATTACCAAATCATGTTATATATCGACAGATTCACTATGATGGGGCCGGTTCGATTGTTCAAAATAAGTGAGGCTGATCTGTGGGAATGTGTTCTACACCACGAAATTCGAGGTAGATTGTTATTATACTAAAAATGCGCAAAAATAAATACCATGAGGAGCTGCCCGGTAAGTCTGGCTACAAAGAGCTAGTCCATGACGGCTGAGGTTTTCGGGTATAATCACAAGTGGGTCTGAAAGTTCATATGCTGCATTACACGTGTTGGGGGATACTCAACATGTATTTGACAGCCTATTGAGAATGTTGACACCGAGGTGTAGGGAGTTAACAAGAAGACAAGGATTTGAGGCGCGGGATGGGAGAAAGAAGTAGCTCCAGATGGAACTGTCACAATCGCTCCCGAACAAGATGTAATTCAATCTAGGAGCTGGGAAACAAGAACATGACGGAGAAATTGAGAATGAATTGGAAGAACGAATCTGACACAAGATCATAAGAAAAAGAGCCGAATGCAGGAAATTAAGATCCGATATGTTTGATGCCTTGTAAGCAACTCATTTTTCGACCAAGCACGCTTCTCATATATTGACTATCCTCCATTGTCGCTGATGGAGCTATCTGCATGAGTGAAATCTTCGTAGTCCATGAGAAAGAACGAAATCAGTTAGCAGTAACGACTGAGTTATTTTTGGACGGCATTTTTCTGATCTGGAACAGTAAGTCGGAACTCGACGGGAAATTCCCTATCTATTCCTCATGGCACTGATACTTCTGTTTCCTAGTGTTTCTCGTTGGTCACTGGTCGGGTCTAACTAGTCAGTAGCGCTGTGGTTGACTTATAAGTTCTCTCTCTATATTACTTGCCAAATTCGATGCGTTTTCTGCAATGGCGAGCTGCTCATTTCAAGGGGACTAGCTTCCTATTTCATGAAACCTGTTGTCAAGATAGGAGATTAATGTTGGAGGACAAATCACCCGACGACCGCCCTCAATTTCTGGGAGGCGGCTTGCTTCGCAGTTCCCAGATGCGCGCAATCCGTCCAGGAATGAACGCGTCGTCGGGTCGGTAAAGTTTGTACTGACTAAGGCTCGTGTTTGAACCGTTCACTTGTTCCTGGCCTGAGACCGGGTGATAATCATAGTTCGGCAGGATCCTAATCTCAGGTTTTCTCTCAGGTTTTCGTTTGTTTAGTTATGCGCTAATTTGCTCCTAATTAATTACAAGGAGTAAATTAAGTTGCTGCATTTGTACCGTGCCTTCGGCCCCTATTACGGGGAAATCGAGGGGCTAACCGTAAGGTGAACTTACCGCTCATGGTCAACTCAAGCTTGAGTAATCTCAAGGTGGCCTTTGTCTGGAACTAACAACACCATGTCTTGAGCTTCGGTATCATAATTCAATACATTTCCGCGGCCCAGATTCAAAATTGGATGAAAGGTGTGGAAAGGCCTCCGATGCTCACTATTGGTTAGGACGTAGCAATAATGCTTAATTGTGAGATTTACGGACGATACAGCGGTCATCCATGTCGATTTTGTCGCTGAAATACGTTATGGCCCTCATTATGTCCACTTCTTTCTAGTGGATGACAGCTCTAAGCCATCCCCGTCTCTTGAATGGAAGATTCTGGGGAGTCTGAAATGATGGTGACCTCAAGTTATAGTTGTAATTGTCATTGCCTCTTTTGTGAAATTCGTGCTGTTAGTGACCACTCCGTAGGTGATGGAAGTCCTTTTCTATGTTCGCAAACTCCTGTTGTTTGAGCAGTTTTCTTTCCCAAGGCATGGAGGGGAGGCAGATAGCGACTGTGAGAACGGTCTCAATAGTCAGAGCAATAGATACAAAAATGGGCGAGATTGGGGATGGCTTCATAATTGATCATGTTTCGAGTCACTTTCCGAAGACTGGTTCGGTGCAAATATACTTCCTTTATTTTTTCCAGAAACTCCGAGGTGCATGAATTTATACGCCGTCCAAGCAGCGACCTAGGTGTAAGAGGGTGTGCGGGCTAACGAAGCGGTGGAACTACGCCGATCAACCCACGTGTAATTAAACGTTGTGTTGTTCGGATAATTTCAGGTCTTCCAAACCGACCCTGTCCAGACATTTCTTCGATCAAAAGGCAAGGCATGATATGATAGGTAAGTGTATTATTGGTACAAGGGATTGGTCCAAGGGAATGGCCCACTTGATCGCTTCTCAACGTGGGTGAACAGATACTGAATTCCAGGTCAGAGAGTATAATGGATATTCGGGTCAGAGATAGACAGGAGACTCGAGCAAATAACTGAGACAGGGACATGAAGAAAACCGTAATAGGTATATCAATCAAAGAGCGGCGATTCCACACTCCAGTAATTACATCCAAAAGAGTGTCTTGTCCTTGAGAGAAGTCAGTAGGGGGACACCAAAATTTACAGTCGAGTATGAGCATCCTGATTGGAGGAGGGCTGTTCACTATGTCGGCCTTATTCAGGTACTTGAAAAGGATCTCGACTATTTTGTTCGGAAAAAGATCCATGACCCATGACTCAGGTATTTTGTTCTGCCGACCTGCCGGACATCGTAAGCGTAAGCTTTGTCAGCATGGCCACTAAACAGTGACCTGTAACCTTACCGTCGTCTTATACAAACATCTCACAATGCCTCGTGCAGAAGGTCTGCATTTCAAACGAGCTCGCACAGATTATCTGACTGATAACTTGACCTGTTCATGATCAGTTGGAACTCCAAAATATGTTGCGAACAAAATGAAATCCAAAGGCCTGCAGCGCCTGCGCTGGTACTGTCAGGTCTGCCAGAAACAATGTCGTGACGAGAACGGATTTAAATGCCACGCGCAATCTGAGGCACACCTCCGGCAGATGCTAGTGGTAGGAGAGCATGCTGGTAGTCACATCGCCAACTTCTCCGCCCAATTTCAATCCGAGTTTGTACAGTTGCTTTCCAGACGGTAGGTCGGAGTGTCTTTGGCCAAAATCACATTCATTATGGTAACTGTAGTTTCGGTACCAAGCGTGTATTGGCAAATCGGGTTTATCAGGAATTTATCTCGGATAAGCATCATCTTCACATGAATGCGACGCGTTGGGTGACGCTGACAGAGTTTGTTAAGCATCTTGGGAGGACTGGTGTTGCAAGGGTTGACGAGACAGAGAAGGGGTGGTTTATCGCATGGATCGATAACTCGCCCAAGGCATTGGCTAAAGCCGTGCGTCCCTTGTCGTCTTGTAAACAGAATACATATATTCATTCATCAATAGGAGGCAAGCTTGAAAAAGGAGCGGGCAACAGTGTCCGACGAGGCTCGCGAACGAATGCTCATTGCTGAACAGATAGAACGAGCGAAAGCGGACGCCGGTGAGGATGAAGGTCCTGAATTGAAATCTGGTTCCCCGCCTGTGGACGAGGGGCTGAAAAGGGATGAAGGAGAGAAAGTAGTTTTATCTCTGTCAGCGAAACCCACCCTTGTGGCATTGTCTTCGGCCTCTGCTGCCACCTCCGAGCCTGTTGCTACTGATCTCAAGTTGAATCCTCCCAAGTCCGGTATCAATATCATTCCCCTCAAGGTGAATCCTCTGAAGCGGTCAAACGTATTCAAAGCGGTTGTTGCCTCAAACCCGAGTCAAGCAGAAGGTGACAAGACAAAGAGGCTTGCAGCACCGATATCAGCCGCTGAAAAGCTTATCTTAGAGGATCAGGATCGCAAACGGCGGAGAATAGAGCGTCAGAGTGTGGCGTGAGTAGAGGTAGTCGATGTACTCTTACTGTAGATTGTATAATTATTGCGGCCTTATGTAAATGTGACGGACTGTGCGTGGTCTTCAGAGACTTTTGATCTCTCGTCTACCTTCTTGGAGAGCCAGTGCACATCCCTCTTAAATCCCGATCAGGTAAAGTTCATTTTCATTTTTTTCAGTTTGTCGGCAAGGCTCGCACTATGTTGAAGGTAGTTTGTGGTTAGTTCAGCCCCATTGACATGGCGCGTTATGACCCAGTGCCTACGATTGAAGGCCACCTGCACTCGGACTCGAGATTTGCAGCCCCTCTTTCTCAATATTGGGACCCCCAGGATGAACTCTACGCCGCGGTGAGATAGTGTCGCTACATGTAAGCAAACCTAACAATGTGCTCTCCAGCCTCAACTCTGTTTGAACAAGGACTATCCTCCGGCTCCTGCCCAGCAGCTACTGCCTCCACATCCGAGAAAGGCTAAATGTCGTCTAATAATCGGGTTTCTCAGTCTCGTGGTAATAATTGTCATCGCAGTCGTTGTTCCAGTGGCAATACTGAAGCACCGAAACAACTTGGCTAACGGCTCATCTGGTTCTGATCAATCAGGGAATGCAACATTTGGGATGTCCGGCAGCACGATTACTATGGATGATGGAACAAAATTTATCTATCAGAATAGCTTTGAAGGTGATTGGGTTGCAGATCCAAAAATTCCTTTTGGTTCTGGGGGAAAGGCTCAGAGTTGGAGCAAACGAATTGGGGCTGAGGAATGGGACTGGGGTCAGGATGTTGCTCGTGGAGTTAATCTCGGGTAAGTGATTCTAGAACGCAGTGGCGCGGATCTGTGACTCATTCGTTAATGTCGTTACCAGAGGATGGCTAGGTTTGTCTTCTCTCATTATCATCACTGGTATTTGAGCCTATCAATGACTAGTGACTGAGCCGTTCATTTCTCCCGCTCTGTATGAGAAATACGTCAACAATACCAGTGGACTCTCCGTTGTCGACGAATGGACACTATCGGTTGCCATGGGCGGAAATCTAGCTCAAGAGATGGAATGCCATTATAAGACGTTCATAGTGCGTGATACATGGAGTTCTAATTAGTAGCTTTATGATGAATTGGCTTGTTACCCTTCATAGACGGAGAAGGACTTCGCTGACATCGCGGGTAAGTGCTACTTCCTTATGAGACCTAATGGATATTGTTTATCAAGTGTGGCTTCATAGCCGCTGGCTTGAACTGGGTGAGAATTCCCATTGGATTTTGGGCCATCGAGACCATCAGCGACGAGCCATTCCTTGTCGGCACCTCATGGAAGTACTTCCTCAAAGCGTAAGTGCTCACCTCTCCCTATGATGGACGCTTTCGCGGATTTTTTCGCTTTAGGATTCAATGGGGACGGAAGTACGGTGTTCGTATATATCTTGATTTACATGCTCTTCCAGGAAGCCAGAATGGATGGGTATGAGTTAGCAAATTTGTTCTTCGAATCTTCTAATCGGTTTCCGTAGAACCATTCTGGGAGAGGTGACACACGTTCTTTTTTTTCTCATGCAGCATATAGGCTGATAACCTTTTCATAACTCAGCTGGTTCTGTCAACTTGTAAGTTCACCTTCCTATGGAATGAACGGGGTCAATCTATTAACTATATTCTCAAGTATGTATGGCGTGATGGGAATCGCGAATGCTCAACGAACTCTCACGTATCTCCAAATAATTACAGAGTTTGTCAGCCAAGATCAATACCGTGATGTAGTTGGAATGTGAGTATCTCCTTTATTTTCGGGAGAAATGATATTAACTTGCTCCATAAGTGTCGGCATAGTCAACGAGATTTTATGGGGTACGATAGGCCAGATCCCTGTACAAAGTTTCTATCACGCGGCATATGAAGCAATCAGGAAAGCGACGTATGCTTTGAGGTTATTCACATCTCGGTCCTTACGCTCACATGATGATTGTTATTGATTGGCCAGAGGAACTGGTACTAGAGCTGGCCCATATATTGCAATCCATGACGGCTTTCAAGGAGTAGGTTATTTTCTCAGAGAATCAGGTCAATCTTTGACTAAATAAAGCTCTCCCATAGCCCGCAATGTGGGAAGGGTAGGCTCGAGCCCGTCATATACTGGCAAAAGAATGTTGATTTCTCCCTTCTATCCAGTTTTCTATCCGGCGCCGATAGGATAATGCTTGACCAGCATCCGGTATGTACCTTCAGCGAAGGGGCCGATGGGATTGTGTATGCTCAAGATCAAATGCAGTACCTGGCGTTCATGGGTGACTATGCGACTCCGTGAGTCTCAAGCTGTTCCCACAGTTCACTCCCAAACAATTTTTCTAGGCTCGGGGACATGGCTGTCAGACCTTGGTAAGACCTTGGTATCACCAGTTTCTCGAAGACCGGCTGACTCATGCTCTAGCTCATGGGCAGTAGCCACGAACCAGTCGCAAAAAGCTTTCGGTGTGACACTCGGCGGCGAGTTCTCATCTGCAATCAATGATTGCGGCCACTGGTGAGGGGTAGCTCTTGTTTATTGGATGACCAGTGGGAGTTCTGTGGTTGAGCGTGATTGAGCTGGGTCGGCCCACGCTCGCCTGACGGGACTTTTGTTCTGAGTGTACTCCTTTCCAGGTTGAGTGGGATTGGGTCCACGCCAGGATACCCTGACTGCCGCTCTTGGGATGATTGGTCTGTGAGTCAATCGTTGATCCATTCTGTCGCATGGTCCTATTATTTCTCCAGTTCTAATGTCAAGTAGTCATATAGCGCTCAAACAATCTCAGTTTTGAAGCAGGTGACGTTAGCCTCCATGGACGCACTACAGAATTTCTTTTTCTGGACGTGGAAGATTGGAAATTCTACTGTCCTTGGGACATCTTCCAGTCCAATGTGGCATTACCGGCTTGGCTTGGCCCGAGGGTGGATTCCTCAAGGTTTGTGCTTCATTTCATTCCTTCCGGGAAGCTCATCGATTTGTCCTCTATTCTATTCTCGTCGTCTCCCTTCCCTCTGCTCCTGCCGTGGCCTGTATGGTGCTATGAAATGCGGTTTGTTATGATGGGTTATAGATCCTCGCGAGGCTGCAGGTCATTGTGCCTCCGTACTCGGCTCATCGCAAATTTTCGATGGAACTTACCCGGCGTCGGCCACAGGAGGCGTAAGTCTTTATTCTTGCCACAATGGTATATTTATGATCTTTCCGATATCAGTCGGATGCGGGAAATATTACTCCTAATCAAAAAACCGCCCTAGTGTTCCCACCACCGACGATAGGGCCCTCATTCACCGGGACACAGATGTCTCTTTTGCCGACGTACACACCTACAGGGTCAATCAAGACCCTGCCTGCACCAACGTTCACTGCTGCGCCTTCGGCCAACGTTGGCAGTGGCTGGGTTAATCCTTCTGACGACCAGAAAGCATACGTGTAAGTATAGTTTGACTTTCTCCATGTAGCACATTGACGGAGGCATTTTGAATCTTTGATCAGACCCATTAATGGATGCAAATATCCAGAGTGAGTGCAAGCTTTGAATTCTTGCTCCGATAGAAATGCTGATCAATATTCTCGTAGCGAATACAATGCAGTGAATGCATCCTTAGCAAGTACCCCTTGCACCGGTCTTGATTGAGACTCTTTTATTGACTTCGTTCCAAATGGATCCGACAATTTCGTGAATTCCTGGCGTCCTATGTCGCTTACTGCTTGTAGTCACTTAAATCCCGTTAGATCTTAGGAATCTTGCTGTGGCTGAACATTTATCATTTGTGATGGACGATATTTTCACACCTTATTGCCTGGACTGCATGCCTATGACAACCCACTACTTCGGTGTCGCCTCGTCTATTTTCCAGACAATGAATATTCAAAGTGATTATCTACAGATCTTACCACGTGCCCTTGCGAGGAATCAGTGCTTTTCAATGCTGATACGGCGTCAGATCGACTATCCGGAACTTCTTCTCACAACTGACACAGAAGTCATTTTCATCCGACACATATCTCTCGGCATACGATCACGTTGTATACCATCTGACTATGGCACGTTTGTTGTGCTCTCAGGTTATGCCGTCGATGTATGGACAAACTTCCTCGTGATGTTCAAGAATCTATGGAACGCGTTTGCGATTGGATGATGAAGTGGATCTCCTTCCCGGTCGGTTTCCGCGCTAAAATTATGAATAAGAGCTTTTGAAACAAGTAACGTTTGAGCATAGAAAGTCTACGGGACCATCAATTGCTAATCAA
>Ga0157366_1000241_pt1 | contig 26691 bp, 22 predicted proteins | sample AttbisABBM1_FD_113149 | JGI IMG/M metagenome (GOLD analysis project Ga0157366, IMG submission 113149) | Fungus gardens microbial communities from leaf cutter ant in Botucatu, State of São Paulo, Brazil - Atta bisphaerica ABBM1 | ecosystem: Host-associated > Fungi > Mycelium > Unclassified ...
ACGCATATTCACTTTTGGCGACACCGTTACCCAGGTTTCTGCTGTGCAGCGCACAGTATGCGTACCACTGGTTTCAATCTGGCAACTGAATCCCTGCTGTTGCAGGCTGGCGGTCAGTGGCGTTAAGTCGTGAATACAAGGCTCTCCGCCCGTGATCACAATATGCTTAGCCGTCCAGCCGTGATCACGAATCACGGCAAGCAGTGCATCCGCATCTGCCGCACCCCAGGCATCAGTTTCTACTGTTTTTAACAGGATATCGCCCAGCGAAGTTTCCCGATCGGCCAGCTTATCCCAGGTGTGTTTGGTATCACACCAGCTACACCCTACCGGGCAGCCCTGTAAGCGGATAAAAATTGCCGGAACGCCGGTATAAACGCCCTCGCCCTGCAACGTCTGGAACATTTCATTTATCGGGTACTGCATTGGTTTCTCTGCTAATGGTTAAATTACGGGCGCAGATTATGGCAGATTGTCGCCTCAGGACCAAATAAAGCCTGCCGGATAAATGGTAAGACATTTTCCAGCGGCTTACAGTAAACCCCGCAAACGCTGGTGGGCTTCCTCTCCGGAAAACCATTCAACAAGAAAATCGAGCAACGCACGCAGTTGTGGTGGCTGGTGCTGACGCGAGGTATAAATAGCATAAATTCCCATCTGATCGAGCTGATAATCGGGGAACAACGCGACCAATTTTCCTTCTGCTAACAGTCTGCCAACACTGTGTTGTGGCTGCATGGCGATCCCGGCTCCCGCCAGTGCGGCACTCAGCAATATCAACGAATCGTTGGCACTGAGATTTCCACTGACCGCCACCGCATCACGCTCATCTCCCCGACTGAAATTCCACAAGCTTTTACCAAAGTGCGAGTAGGTCAGACAGTTATGGCAGGACAATTGCTCGGGATGTTGCGGGATCCCGGCACGTTCCAGATAAGCTGGTGAGGCGCAAATTATCGAATCACAGGTGTGAAGTGGGCGCGCAATCAGATTCGGTTCCAGCTGGCTGGTAATACGCAACGCAAGATCAATCCGCTCTTCTATCAGGTTAACCAACTGATTGCTGATATGCATATCAATACGTATACGGGGATAACGCTGCTGGAAAGCCGTAATCGCCGCAGCCAGTACGCTACTGCCCAGTGAATGTGAACTGGAGATACGCAGTAATCCGCTCAGGCTCTCGCCTTCCGGTTGATGGCTCTGTTCAATGTCATTTGCCAGCAATAACAGTTGCTGGCAACGCGCAAATGTATGTTCGCCCGCTGGGGTCAGGCTTAATCTGCGGGTACTGCGATGTAACAGGCGGGCTCCCGACCAGGTTTCCATTTGACCAAGATAACGGGTCACCATCGCTCGTGACATCCCCAAAACCTCTGCGGCGGCCGTCAGGCTACCGCGCTGAACAATGGTGATAAAGACGTTTGCAGCTGTCAGGCGATCCATTATATGTCCGTTTTACGCAACAATCTGTTGCTTCATAGTCGGTTTATTCAGCGTGATATGCAACCTACACTGAGCACTTTCCCGTTAAAGGTTATTGATAATGAAAAAACAATTCGTTCTGCTGCTGGCACTGGCGGCCAGTCCATCACTGTATGCTGCTCAGCCTCTCAACCTTGATGTGTACAACCCAGGAGAAAACAGCCTGTTCGCGGTTTCCTCAGAAATGATCTCTGGTCCGCATGAGATGGTTCTGATCGATGCTCAGTTTCAACGTAATGATGCAGAAGAGCTGGTTAAACGTATTAAAACCAGTGGTAAACATCTGACGACCATATTTATCAGCCAGTCCGATCCCGATTATTACTTCGGGCTGGAGACCCTTCATCAGGCCTTCCCGGAAGCGAAAATCGTTGCTACCGCAGCAACCGTTGATCTGATTAAACAGACTAAAGACGGTAAGCTGGCTTACTGGGGCCCTAAAATGGGCAATAATGCTCCCCAGTCACTGATTGTGCCGGAAGTGATTAACAGCAACAGCTTTACCGTTGATGGTGAAAGCGTAGAAATCAAAGGATTGAATCACCCACAACCTCATAACAGCTATCTGTGGGTACCGGCACTGAAAACCGTACTGGGTGGCGTGCTGGTATCGGGTAATACTATTCATGTCTGGCTGGCGGATGCGCAGAGCAAAGAGGAGCGTTCGGTGTGGCAGCAAAAGCTGGAAGAAATTAAGGCACTCAAACCGGCTCGTGTGATCCCTGGGCATTTCCTGCCTGGTTCAGATGAAAGCCTTGCTTCGGTGAATTTTACCCTGCGCTATCTGCAAACGGCTGAAGCTGAACTGGTAAAAACCAAAGATGCGAAAGCCTTTGTTAATGTGATGAAAAAGCACTACCCGAAACTGAAAGAGGAATCTTCGCTCGAACTCAGTGCGAAAGTACTGAAAGGCGAAATGCAGTGGCCGTAAACGGATGTAAAAAACCCCGCCATAACAGACGGGGTTTTACGTTTGATTCGCAGCAACAAGGCTGCGAATCATCAGTCATTACTGACCTTTAACTTCTTTCAGGCCATTGAATGGCGCACGGTTACCCAGCGCTTCTTCAATACGCAGCAGCTGGTTGTACTTAGCAACACGGTCAGAACGGCTCATTGAACCGGTTTTGATCTGGCCTGCAGCAGTACCAACCGCCAGGTCAGCGATGGTTGCATCTTCGGTTTCACCTGAACGGTGAGAGATCACCGCAGTGTAGCCTGCATCTTTCGCCATTTTGATCGCAGCCAGAGTTTCGGTCAGAGAACCGATCTGGTTGAATTTGATCAGGATGGAGTTAGCGATGCCTTTTTCGATACCTTCTTTCAGGATCCTGGTGTTGGTTACGAACAGATCGTCACCAACCAGCTGGATTTTGTCGCCCAGTACTTTAGTCTGGTATGCGAAACCAGCCCAGTCAGATTCGTCCAGACCGTCTTCGATAGAAACGATTGGGTACTGTTTGGTCAGATCTTCCAGGAAGTGAGTGAACTCTTCAGAAGTGAAGGCTTTGTTACCTTCGCCAGCCAGTACATATTTACCGTCTTTGTAGAACTCAGATGCTGCACAGTCCATCGCCAGAGTAACGTCTTTACCCAGCTCGTAACCTGCTGCTTTTACCGCTTCAGCGATAACAGCCAGAGCTTCAGCGTTAGAACCCAGGTTAGGTGCATAACCACCTTCATCACCTACAGCAGTGTTCATACCTTTTGCTTTCAGAACTTTAGCCAGGTTGTGGAAAACTTCAGAACCGATACGGATCGCTTCTTTGATTGTTTTCGCGCCAACAGGCTGAATCATGAATTCCTGGATATCAACGTTGTTGTCTGCGTGTTCACCACCATTGATGATGTTCATCATTGGCAGAGGCATAGAGAATTTGCCTGGGGTGCCGTTCAGTTCAGCGATGTGCTCGTACAGTGGCTGGCCTTTAGAAGCCGCAGCCGCTTTAGCCGCTGCCAGAGAAACAGCCAGAATGGCGTTTGCGCCAAAGTTGGATTTGTTCTCAGTGCCGTCCAGATCGATCATGATTTTGTCGATGTTCGCCTGGTCTTTTGCATCTTTACCGGTTACCGCATCTGAGATAGGACCGTTAACAGCGGCAACAGCTTTAGTTACGCCTTTACCCAGGAAACGAGATTTGTCACCGTCACGCAGTTCCAGCGCTTCACGGGAACCAGTAGAAGCACCTGATGGCGCTGCTGCCAGACCGACAAAACCGCCTTCGAGATGCACTTCTGCTTCAACAGTCGGGTTTCCACGGGAGTCGATGATTTCGCGACCGATGACTTTAACGATTTTGGACATTAGTTTTTCCTCAGTACAAGTTAGCTTAAACTTAGACACACCTCCCGAAACACCGGGGGATCAGGAGGTTATGAAAACACTTACTTTGCCAAACGCTTTTGATGCTCGCGGGCAGCTTTTACAAAGCCACTGAATAACGGATGTCCATCACGAGGTGTTGAAGTGAATTCCGGGTGGAACTGACATGCAACAAACCATGGATGATTCGGGAGCTCAATGATCTCAACCAGTTGATCATCCCCTGAACGACCTGCAACACGTAATCCAGCCGCTTCAATCTGCTTCAGTAGCATATTATTGACTTCATAACGATGACGGTGACGTTCAACGATAGTGTCGCTGCCGTACATCTGACGTACCAGGCTATTATCTGTCAGTTGGCACTGCTGGCTACCCAGACGCATAGTGCCACCGAGGTCGCTCTGTTCAGAACGCTGCTCGATGTTACCGTCTTCATCACGCCATTCGGTGATCAGCGCCACAACAGGGTACTTACAGTCCGGTACAAACTCGGTGGAGTTCGCCCCTTCCATCTTAGCCACATTGCGAGCAAATTCCATCAGAGCAACCTGCATACCCAGACAAATCCCCAGGTAAGGGATATTGTTCTCACGGGCATACTGCGCAGTCAGTAACTTACCTTCAACACCACGATAACCAAAGCCACCAGGGATCAGGATCGCATCCAGATCTTTCAGTACTTCCACACCGCGGGTTTCAACATCCTGCGAATCAATCAGTTTAATATTCACCGTTACACGGTTTTTCAGACCACCGTGTTTCAGTGCTTCAATCACAGATTTATACGCATCAGGCAGTTCAACATATTTGCCGACCATACCGATGGTAACTTCACCGCCAGGATTGGCTTCTTCGTAGATCACCTGCTCCCATTCAGCCAGGTTGGCTTCCGGGGCATTCAGGTTAAAGCGTTTGCAGATGTAATCATCCAGGCCCTGAGATTTCAGCATTCCTGGGATTTTATAAATGGAATCAACATCTTTCAGTGAGATAACTGCTTTTTCCGGGACATTACAGAACAGCGCGATTTTCGCACGTTCATTCGCTGGTACAGCGCGGTCGGAACGGCAGATCAGCACATCTGGCTGAATACCGATAGACAGCAGTTCTTTCACTGAATGCTGAGTAGGTTTGGTTTTCACCTCACCCGCTGCCGCCATATAAGGCACCAGTGTCAGGTGCATATACATGGTGTGCTCACGACCCACATCTACCGCCATTTGACGGATAGCTTCAAGGAATGGCAGGGATTCGATGTCACCAACAGTACCACCAATTTCCACCAGCACGACATCATGGCCTTCGCCACCTTCGATGATGCGTTCTTTAATGGCATTAGTAATATGTGGGATAACCTGAATGGTCGCACCCAGATAATCACCGCGACGCTCTTTGCGCAGGACTTCAGAGTAAATACGGCCAGTAGTAAAGTTGTTACGACGGCTCATCTTAGTACGGATGAAACGCTCGTAGTGACCCAGATCCAGGTCGGTTTCTGCGCCGTCATCAGTGACGAACACTTCACCGTGCTGAGTTGGGCTCATGGTACCTGGATCCACGTTGATATACGGGTCCAGCTTCATGATGGTCACGTTGAGGCCACGCGCTTCAAGGATAGCGGCCAGAGAGGCTGCGGCAATGCCTTTACCCAGAGAGGAAACGACCCCGCCGGTCACAAAAATATAGTTCGTTGTCATGCTGAACCTGAGAATGTAGGTTTAAAGACGATGGAATGAATTACCAGGACGGGAAAATAGTATACCCGAAACCCTGAAGGCCGACAATTGATCGTTTCCTGATTACGCACATTCCAGCGCTTTTATCGTTCTGAGACTACCTGAATTCATTTCTTAAAATCGTGATTCAAATCACAATTTTGTTGAATCGTGTCAGCTAATTATTCCTTCGATTTAACCTGCTGCCAGGCCGCTTCCATCTGTTCCAGCGTAGCCTGGCGTATTTCCATTCCCTGAGCAGCAATAATCTGCTCAACCTGGCGGAAACGGCGTTCAAATTTAACATTGGCTTTTTGCAATGCTGTTTCGGCTTTTTTCCCCAAGTGTCGCGACAGGTTTACGGTGGCAAACAGCAGATCGCCGATCTCTTCTTCCAGTTTTTCCTGGTCCACTACCGTTTGCTGCGCTTCGTGCATGACTTCGTCGATCTCTTCATACACTTTGTCCAGAACAGGTCCCAGTGTCTGCCAGTCAAAACCTACACTGTTGCAGCGTTGCTGAATTTTTTGTGCGCGCATCAGAGCAGGTAATGCTTGTGGGATATCATCCAGTGCCGAGTGTTGCGCTTTTTCAGCTCGCTCATCACGTTTGATTTTTTCCCAGTTCGCCAGCACGATTTCGCTGTTTCCGGCTTCTGTTCCAGCAAAAATATGTGGATGACGGCGTTCCAGTTTATCGCTGATGGCATTACAGATATCAGCAAAATTGAAGCGCTCTTCTTCCTGCGCCATCTGAGCATAAAACACCACCTGGAATAGCAAATCACCCAGCTCGCCCCGCAGATCGTCGAAATCAGCACGCTCAATGGCATCAATCACTTCGTACGTTTCTTCCAGCGTGTAAGGCGCGATAGTGGCATAAGTCTGCTGACGATCCCACGGGCAGCCGTGTTCAGGATCGCGCAGGGTTTTCATAATGCCCAGCAGGCGATCAAGCGCATTCATAGTGAAGAGTCCTTGTGATGGTTGAAGTGTCAGAAGTGACAAATAATGCCTGAATGGAGACGAAGGAGCACGTTATTCGGTACATGTCCCACAACGAATTTCTTCAAGTGCCAGTAATATTATGTCTAAAAAATCGTCTTTTGCTTCTTTCATCTTTATTAAACTGGTCACAAGTTAATCTTAGTTGCATAGTTCAACTACACAGGGATTATCATTCAGCTGAAAGCAAAATCAATGCAGCCGCTTCGCATCAATAATATCAGGCACCTGATTTAACCGCGCCAGCACCCGGCTCAGCACCTGCTGATTATAAATCTCGATATCCATATCGATCGTCGCCAGTTGCTTTTTCGTGTCGCTATGGCTGGAAACCCCCAGCACGTTAACCTTTTCATTGGCCAGAATGGTGGTGATATCCCGCAGCAATCCACTGCGATCATTAGCCGTCACCCGTACCACCAGCGAATAACCACTGGAATAGGTTTCTCCCCACACCGCATCCACGATACGTTCCGGGGCATGAGCCATCAGTTCAGCCAGTTGATCACAGTCAGCCCGGTGGATGGAAATCCCGCGTCCCTGGGTAATAAAGCCGGTGATATCATCCCCAGGAATTGGCTGGCAGCAGCGGGCAATATGGTGCATCAGGTTACCTACACCTTCCACCACCACGCGACCACTCTCTTTGCTGCGCGGCACACTGCTGGCAGATTTCTGTGTCAGCTGACGTAGCGCTTCGCGATCCTCTTCTTCCGCACTTGGCTTATGCAGCTTCGATTGCAGGAAATTGCTCATCTGGTTCAGGCGAACATCCCCCCCCCCAATCGCTGCCAGCAACTCATCAAGCGAGTTGAAGTTGTAGCGTGGTAACAGCACCTTCTCCGCATCTTTCAGGCTGATATCCAGATGATCCAGTTCGTTGTCGAGGATCTGCCGCCCGGCAAGAATATTTTTGTCGCGATCCTGTTTGCGGAACCAGGCATGGATCTTCGAGCGTCCACGGCTGGTCGTGACATACCCCAGGTTCGGGTTTAACCAGTCACGGCTTGGGTTTGGTTGTTTCTGGGTGATAATGTCGATCTGGTCACCCATCTGTAACTGATAGGTAAAGGGCACAATGCGCCCACCGATCTTAGCGCCGATGCAGCGGTGACCGATGTCACTGTGGATATGGTAAGCAAAGTCCAGCGGCGTGGAACCGGCTGGCAGATCCACCACATCGCCTTTCGGGGTAAACACGTAAACACGATCATCGAATACCTGGCTGCGAACTTCATCAAGCATTTCGCCTGAATCCGCCATCTCCTCCTGCCAGGTAATCAGTTTACGCAACCACGCAATACGTTCTTCATGCCCGGATGCTCCACGGGCATTACCACCGGAGCCACCCTCTTTATACTTCCAGTGCGCCGCCACTCCCAGTTCCGCATCTTCATGCATCTGTCGGGTACGGATCTGGATCTCAACCGTTTTCCCCTGTGGCCCCAGCACTACAGTATGAATCGACTGATAGCCGTTCGGTTTTGGGTTCGCTACGTAGTCATCAAACTCGCTGGGCAAATGGCGATACAACGTATGCACAATGCCCAGTGCGCCATAGCAGTCCTGCAAACGTTCAGCAACAATACGCACTGCGCGAACATCGAATAGCTCATCAAAGGTCAGCGATTTTTTCTGCATCTTGCGCCAGATGCTGTAGATGTGTTTGGGGCGGCCATACACTTCAGCCTTCACACCCTCTTTGACGATCTCCTCGCGCAGTGTCCGCACAAAATTATCAATGTAATCTTCGCGATCGATGCGTCGTTCATGCAGCAGTTTGGCAATGCGTTTGTATTCATCAGGATGCAGGTAGCGGAAACAGAAATCTTCCAGTTCCCATTTCAGCTGACCAATCCCCAGACGGTTAGCCAGCGGCGCGTAGATATTGGTACATTCTTTGGCAGCCAGTACACGCTCGTCTTCCGGGGCGTCTTTTACCTCTCGCAGATGGGCGATACGCTCCGCCAGTTTGATGACCACACAACGGAAATCTTCCACCATTGCCAGCAACATACGACGAACATTATCGACCTGCTCAGAGGCCATCGAATCATTTTGGGTGGCTTTCAGATGGCGGATTGCATCCATATCGCGCACGCCATGTACCAGCGACACAATGGATTTACCAAAGTGCTCTTCCAGCACGGCTTCGGTAACCACACCTGCATCGGCCAGTGGGAACAACAGCGCTGCACGCAGTGTTTCATTATCCATGCTGAGCATGGTGAGGATTTCCACCATCTCGACCCCGCGCCACAGTAATAGCGCGGCATCAGCATGTTCTTTGGTCGCCGTCTCACAATAGTGCCAGGTCTCGGCCAGTCGTTCACATGACTGCTGGTTAGCGATCCCCAAACTGGTGATCCATTGATCGGGGGCAAATTCACCAGCCGTATTCAAATGTGCACTTCTTACCGCAACCATATCCTCTCCTGGCAATAACCCTGTGCAGGGATCTATTTTCGGCTAAACAGCACCATGGATTCCAGATGCCCGGTATGTGGGAACATATCGAGCATTGTCACCCGTTCCAATTGGTAGCCGGACCTCAGCAGTACCTGGCTGTCCCTGGCAAGCGTAGTCGGATTGCAGGAAACATAGACCACGAGTTCTGGCGCGAGCTTAACAATATGCTCCATCACCCCCGCAGCACCGGCACGCGCCGGGTCCAGTAAAACTTTGTTAAATCCTTCTCCAGCCCAGGGCTGGCTTGTCACGTCTTCTTCAAGATTATGCTGATAAAACGCGACATTATTCAGATTATTCATCGCCGCATTATACGCAGCCTTTGACACCAATGCTGCTACACCCTCCACACCCACGACATTTTCTGCGATTTTTCCTAATGGAAGAGTGAAATTTCCCATGCCACAGAAAAGGTCTAACACCCGGTCCTGTGGTTTTAGCGCCAGCCAGCTCAGGGCTTGTGCGACCATTTTTTGGTTAACATCATCATTAACCTGAATAAAATCACGTGGACTGAAGGTCAGCTTCAGTGAAGCTGAATGGCAAACGGGCATCTCGCCATTAACCTGCTCCAGACTCTCACTATCTGCCGCTAAAAACAGTGACAATTGGTGTTGATGCGAAAATTGTTCCAGTTTTTGTCGATCGGATGGGCTCAGGACATCAAGATGGCGCAGAACCAACAGCGGGCCGTTATCTGCCAGTACCAGCTCCACATGTCCCAGGCGTCTGACCGCTTGCAAACTCTCCAGTAATGTATGTAATGGCTGAATTAATGCATTCAGTTCGGGCACCAGAATGGGGCATTGGGTGATATTGACCAGTTCGCTGGAGGCTTGTTCACGGAAACCCATTTGCAGCGTTTGTGTTTTCACGTGGAAATTCAGGCTGAGCCGGGCACGACGGCGGTAACCCCAGGGTTGCCCGGTAATAATATCGTTTACCGTTACCGCAAAGCCGCTCTCTTTTGACAACATACGTTCCAGTGCTTTAGCTTTGCTTTGCTGTTGTAATTCGACCGGAACATGCTGCTGCTGACAGCCGCCACAGCGACTATAATGCGGACAGCGTGGCTGAACACGCTGCGGACTGGCCGTCAAAATACGTTTTACCGTACCACGGGAGAACTGGCGTTTATCTTCACTGATATCCACTTCAACCTGTTCACCAGGCAGTGCTCCCTGCACAAACAGCGTTTTGCCATTATGGCGTGCCACGCCCTGACCAAATGCGTCAAGGTCGTCAACGACAACAGTTATTTTCTGGCGGGTCGTCACGCGCCGTTTTGCAGAGTAGAATTGCGCCATTATTTCATTGCTTCTCAAACATAGGGCCGGAAAAAACCCGCGTAGCCTACCCTGGCGAGTGATGGAATTCGACCTGTACAGAATAAAATGTCGCAGGAAAGTGGAGCAAGACGTTTCTTACAGGGATTACTATGACCAAATACAGCCTGCGGGCACGAATGATGATTCTGATCCTGGCACCTACGCTGATGATCGGATTGTTGCTCTCTACTTTTTTTGTCGTCAATCGCTATAACGAATTACAAAATCAGCTGACAGATGCGGGGATCAACATTATTGAACCGCTGGCGGTTTCCAGTGAATATGGCATGACTTTTCGCAGTCGTGAATCCGTTCGCCAGTTAGTCAGCCTGCTCCATCGCCGCCATTCCGATATTGTGCGGGCGATTTCGGTGTTTGATGATCACAACCAACTGTTTGTGACCTCAAATTATCTGCAAAGTCCCGACCTTTTGCGTTTACCTGATAACGTAACCCTGACCACTCGCTACCAAAAAGAACGCCACGGGAATTCAGTCATCCTGCGTACGCCGATCCTGTCAGAAAGTTACTACCCGGATGAATCACCAAGCTGGGATGTTAAGCCTACCGGCAACCCATTAGGTTATGTCGCCATCGAACTGGATCTTCAGTCGGTCAGGTTGCAACAGTATAAGGAGGTGTTTATCTCCACGCTACTGGTGCTGCTCTGTTTATGTATCGCCATGCTGTTTGCTTACCGTCTGATGCGCGATGTAACAGCGCCTATCCGTAATATGGTAAACACCGTGGACCGTATTCGTCGTGGGCAGCTCGACAGCCGCATGGAAGGATCTATGCTGGGTGAGCTGGATGTACTGAAAAACGGCATTAACTCCATGGCTATGTCACTGACGGCGTACCATGAAGAGATGCAGCAAAATATCGACCAGGCGACTTCTGATTTACGGGAAACACTGGAGCAGATGGAGATCCAGAACGTTGAACTGGATCTGGCGAAGAAGCGTGCTCAGGAAGCCGCGCGCATTAAATCTGAATTCCTTGCCAATATGTCCCATGAGCTGCGCACACCGTTGAATGGCGTGATTGGCTTTACCCGCCAGACTCTGAAAACCACCCTCAACTCAACCCAGCGTGACTACCTGAATACCATTGAACGCTCGGCGAATAACCTGTTAAGCATCATTAATGATGTGCTGGATTTTTCCAAGCTGGAAGCGGGAAAACTGGTGATGGAAAGCATCCCTTTCCCACTGCGGGCAACGCTGGATGAAGTGGTGATACTGTTAGCACAATCCGCCCATGAAAAAGGGCTGGAACTGACCCTGAATATTCAAAATGATGTGCCGGATAACGCTATCGGAGATCCACTACGAATACAGCAGATCGTGGTGAACCTGCTGGGTAATGCGATTAAGTTTACTGAGCGCGGTAATATTGACATTCGCGTGGAAAAACGGGCAATCAGTAATAATCGCATGGAGCTGGAAGTCCAGATCCACGATACCGGAATTGGTATTTCAGAGAAGCAACAATCACAGCTTTTCCAGGCGTTCCGCCAGGCAGATACCAGTATTTCCCGTCGTCATGGCGGTACCGGTTTGGGGCTGGTGATCACCCAAAAACTGGTTAATGAGATGGGTGGCGAAATTTCCTTCCATAGTCGTCTGAATAACGGTTCTACCTTCTGGTTCCACGTGAATCTGGAGCTGAATCCGAATGCTGCCAGCGATCCACGCATAATGGACTGCCTTCACGGCCAGCATCTGGCATATGTTGAACCTAACAATGCTGCGGCTCAGGCAATGCTGGATATGCTCAGCGCAACACCGATGAAGATCAGCTACAGCCCATCACTGAGCGGCCTGAAAGACGAACATTATGATGTGCTGTTAATCGGTATGCCTGTAGATGCGCAATATAATCAGAGTATTAGAGGCAGCCAGTTAACCTCTCTGTTGCAACGTGCTGATAGCGTCATTATGGCGCTACCTTTCCAGATGCAGATTTACGCTGAACAACTGAAAGCCCGTGGTATTACGGCCTGTCTGATTAAACCATTGTCTATGGCCCGATTGTTGCCGATTCTGGTAGATCACCATGCGCGGGATATTACGTTGTTATCAGAGCATTCACGTTTGCCGATTCGCGTGATGGCTGTGGATGATAATCCGGCGAATCTGAAACTGATTGGTGCTCTGCTGGAAGAACAGGTAGAGCATATCGTGTTGTGTGACAGTGGCGAGGCCGCGATCCAACAAGCGACACAGCAGAATCTGGATATTATTTTGATGGATATCCAGATGCCGGAAATCGATGGTATCCAGGCGAGTGAAGCGATCCGGGAACTCCCTCAGCACCAGAACACCCCCATTGTCGCCGTGACCGCCCACGCCCTGGAAGGAGAACGCGAGCAACTGGTCAAAGCAGGAATGAATGATTACCTGGCAAAACCGATTGATGAGCAAAAACTGAGGCATCTGTTAGCCCGCTATCTGCCTGCCAGAAAAGAAATATTAACCGGGATCCCCAGCAGTACCGCATCACTTGACTGGGAGCTGGCACTGCAACAAGCGGCGAATAAACCTGATCTTGCGCGGGATCTGCTACAAATGTTGGTGGATTTCTTACCAGAAGTACGTACGCAGGTGGAAGCGGCGATGGAGAATCATGATGCAACAGGTTTGCGCGATATCGTCCATAAGCTGCACGGCAGCGCCAGTTACAGCGGTGTGCCACAGATGAAAAAACTCTGTCAGCAGGTAGAACAAAGTCTGCTAAACCAGGAGTCGATCGATGCTATTGAGCCTGAGTTACTGGAATTGCTCGATGAAATGGAGAATGTTTCCAGCCTGGCAAAAGAACAGCTCAAAATCTGACATACTGACATACTGACATGCTGACATGCTGACATGCTGACATGCTGACATGCTGACATGCTGACATGCTGACATGCTGATAAACTATCCTCTCCGCAGCAGATATCTGCAAGGCTGCGCAGAGGAAGAAAAACAGAATAGGCAGACAGGGATATTTGCTCAAAGACTCGCTGATGCAGAACGCCACAGCGAGTCCGGTACGTCAGACTGACAAACGACGTTTAGCTAATCAGCTTTGCCCACTCTTCCACCCACGGCGAAGTCACTTCTTCTGGTTCCGGGTTTTCCCCCGCATCCACTAGCAGTACTTCACCCACACGAATGGCACTCTGCTCCTGGAGCAGTTCAGCGAATTTTTTGCCTGCGCCACAAAAGTCATTGTAACTGCTGTCACCTAGCGCAATCACACCATAACGCAGTGTCGGCTGATAACCCAACTGGTCTTTAATTGCATAAAACAACGGTGCGATACTGTCAGGCAAATCACCCTGGCCGGTCGTGGAGGTGATCACCAATGCGACTTTCTCTGCGTAGCGCTTCCAGTCATCCAGTGTTGGATCTTCAAAAATTTTAACCTGGTGCCCTGCCGCTGCCAGCAGTGGTTCTGCTTCTTCTGCCACTAACAACGCATTGCCGTACACCGTACCAACAAAAATACCTACTTCGGCCATCATGTTCTCCTGATACTAAATTTGTTCATTATCCTGCGGGCTTTCACCATTTAACTCAACCCTGGGAACATCGGGGAGATAATCCTGCCAGCCAAACTGTTGCATTGCCCGCTGCCAGACTTCATCCAGCCCGGCACGTAATACCAAAGGTTCGCCAGTCACTGGGTGTGTCAGCGTCAGCTGGCTGGCATGTAGCATTAAACGGTTGATGCCAAAGTGCTGTGCTGCACCACGGTTTTGCCGCAGATCACCGTGGGCACTGTCGCCAATAATGGGGTGACGCAAATGCGACATATGGCGGCGTAACTGATGCTTACGACCCGTTTGTGGCTGCATCTCCACTAACGAATAACGTGCACTGGGATATCGGCTAATAGCAACGGGTTGTTCCGTCGTTGCCAGTCCCCGCCAGTGCGTTACTGCCGGTTGTGGAGCTTTCTCTGGTTGACTGAATTTATCTGCGATTTTGTCCAGCTCTTCGGTCAGCGGATAATCCAGCAATTCCTCATCTTCCAGCCAGCCACGCACAATTGCATGATAGGTTTTCTGAATCTGGTGTTGTTCGAATTGCTGCGACAACAGACGGCCAACTTCTCCTGACAACCCCATCAGCAGCACGCCAGAAGTTGGACGATCAAGCCGGTGAACAGTAAACACATGCTGACCAATTTGGTCGCGCACCGTTTGCATCACAAAGACGGTTTCATGGCGATCCAGCCAGCTACGGTGCACCAGCCAGCCAGAAGGTTTATTCACTGCCACCAGCCAGCGATCCTGATAAATAATCTCCAGCATCAGTTTGGCGACGCAAATAACTGATCAAACGCGCTCAGACAGTGTAACAACGCAGCACGTTGTGGAATATCTGCTTCCAGGGCAACCTCATAATAAGGTGCAATTGCCAGAGTCACAGGAAGTGGCGCTCCGGCATCCAGCAATGCCTGCATACGCGGCAGGAAAACCCATTGCAGCCACTGTAGTGACGTCATGCTATCGACGCAGAAAGGTTCGGTGCTGGCAAATGCCTCGCTGTCCGGGGCAACAGATTGCCACAAGCCACTCACTTTCAGTTGTTGTTCAATGGCCTGTAAACGTTCCTGCACGTCGGGTTCGCGGCTCATGATTCACCTCTTGAAGAAATATGCACCAGGAAAAGGGCGCAAAGGATATACCTATCCTGACCAGGCCCGCAACTCCAGGGAATCAACATGGGAATGGATATTGATGAGAAAACGCAGACATAAAAAAGGAGCACTGTAAAAACAGTGCTCCCGATTCGTTTTGCAGCTATCCGGCTACCTTTATGCTCCCTGCTCATCCATGAAAACTTTTCCCTGCGCTATTCCTGAGCAGATGCCACCCTGGCGACAATCCTTTACTATCCTTAACCACCGCCATCCTGTGCGGTTCACGTTCTCCATCCTGGAGGTGTCCTTTGCCTCATCCTGAGGTGTCCTTGCTTCATCACTGAAGCCTGTCCCTGAATCATCATCCCGACGGGTCCAACTCATTCCATGAGTACGTCATCCTAACGTTATCCTCAATATCCTGAGCTCCCTTCGTGATGGCGTTAAGTTTGCCTGATTATTTTTAGCGAACAAGATACCTGTTAGCACTTTTTAGCGGTCTAAATCGTATTATTCTAAACCTACAATCATAACTTAATGATTTTATTTAATTTTAACATTTACAGGTATTAAATATCCCTGAAATACAGAGCGATCTCTCACAGGAGATGTAAGAGATCTCTCACATAGTGAATGGCAACACACTTAATCCGTCACAATAAGTGGCTGTAAGGAAATAAGAAAACTCTCAAGAGAAGGCGCAATAACGGACCTTTTCTGCGTGCCCAGTTGTTCGATAATGACTTCACCGCTCAGATTGCACACCGACACCACTTCCAGTTCAGAATCCGTTGTCGCAATAAATAACGTCGGGGAATGCTTCAGACGGCGCTTCATCACCAGATGACCAATCAGGTTTTCCTGCACACGAATGAAATCATCTTCACTCCAGACCTGTAAAAGGGATAAGCGCTGTCCGGCAAAAATTCCGCCCATATCCCCCGCAAACTGGGTAGTGAAAAATGCCACCACAGAGGGTTGTAGCTGAATATCCAGCGCACGTTCCACAGCCTCAAGATTCTTCGGCAGAGTAAAAGGTTGTGGCTGCCACCAGATTTCATCCTCCAGTGAATTCACAATGCAGGGTGATGGAATGCCATACAGATCGCGGCTGGCAGGTGCGTGTCCCATCTGCTGCTGCCATTGCGCGCAGTATCGCTGGGTAAAGTCATTTAAACCTTTGAGGGTTTCTTCAATCATTCTTTTTTCACTCTTTACTGACTGAGGTACACTAATGTTCACTATATCCCGGTATATCACCGGATGGATAACTGACGAACACGCAACAAAGCCTGCCGGTGCGGGCGATAAGGTAACATGATGTCTAGCTACAACAATCACCAGGCACTCCAGGGTCTGACGCTGGGTAAACCAACAGAATACCATGACAGTTACCAGCCTGCGCTGCTGCAAGCGGTCCCGCGTAGCCTGAACCGTGAGCCTCTGGGATTGTACCCGGATAACCTGCCATTTCATGGTGCTGATATCTGGACGTTATACGAACTATCCTGGCTGAATAGCAAAGGTCTGCCACAGGTTGCTGTGGGAGAAGTATCCCTTTCTGCTGATAGCGTTAATCTGATTGAATCGAAGAGCTTTAAGCTCTATCTGAACAGCTTTAACCAAACCCGTTTCAATAGCTGGGGTGAAGTACGCCAAACACTGGAACGTGATCTCAGCGCCTGTGCTGAAGGCGAAGTGAGCATCGCCCTGTTCCGTATTCAGGAGATTGAAGGTCAGCCTGTAGGCCATTTCAACGGCACCTGTATTGATGAGCAGGATATCGTTATCGACAGCTATGAATTCAATGCAGATTATCTGCGTGATGCCACTGAAAATGACGTAGTGGAAGAACAACTGGTGAGCCACCTGCTGAAATCTAACTGCCTGATCACCAATCAGCCTGACTGGGGTTCGGTGCAAATCAGTTATCGTGGCCCCCGTATCCAGAGAGAAGCCCTGCTGCGTTACCTGGTGTCATTCCGCCATCACAATGAATTTCACGAACAGTGTGTTGAACGTATCTTCAGCGATATTTTGCGCTTCTGCCAGCCAGAAAGCCTGAGCGTTTACGCACGTTATACCCGTCGTGGCGGGCTGGATATCAATCCATGGCGCAGCAATACGCAGTTTGTGCCTGGACGTTCACGTCTGGTTCGTCAGTAACAACCGGGATTCAGCACATATCCTGTTGTTAAGCATCGTCAAATAACGCTACTCTGAGGAAAGGCAGTGATAGCGCTGCCCAGGATTTTTACCCAGGCAGCCGTTATACATCGCCTTCCGGCTACCATGGTGTTACCGCTCACCCTGGCGGGTGTAAAGGAGTTCACTTGATTACACAAATCAGCCCACTGGGCTCAATGGACCTGCTTTCCCAACTGGAAGTCGATATGCTGAAGCGCACAGCCAGCAGCGATCTCTACCAGTTGTTCCGCAATTGTTCTCTTGCCGTCCTTAATTCTGGCAGTCAGACCGACAGCAGCCAGGAGTTGCTTTCCCGCTTTGAAAGTTTCGATATTAACGTTCTGCGTCGTGAACGTGGCGTCAAACTGGAACTGATCAATCCCCCCGAAGATGCCTTTGTTGATGGGCGCTTAATCCGTGCATTACAGGCCAACCTGTTTGCCGTACTGCGCGATATTATTTTCGTCAATGGTCAGCTTGATAACGTCGGTCAAACGCCGCAGCAGGAAGATCCTGTCCATATCACCAATCAGGTTTTCTCCATTCTGCGTAATGCACGGGCGCTGCATGTGGGAGAAGAGCCCAATACGGTGGTGTGCTGGGGTGGTCACTCAATCAATGCGGTGGAATACCAGTATTGCCGTAATGTGGGAACACAACTTGGCCTGCGCGAACTGAATATCTGTACGGGCTGTGGACCCGGCGTGATGGAAGCACCGATGAAGGGTGCCGCAGTAGGCCATGCTCAACAGCGCTATAAAGAAGGCCGTTTTATCGGGATGACCGAACCGTCAATTATTGCTGCTGAGCCGCCGAATCCGCTGGTTAATGAACTGATTATCATGCCGGATATCGAAAAACGTCTGGAAGCATTCGTGCGTATTGCACATGGAATTCTGATCTTCCCAGGCGGGGTAGGCACAGCGGAAGAACTGCTCTATCTGCTGGGTATTTTGATGAATCCACACAATAAGGATCAGGTACTGCCACTGATCCTTACCGGGCCAAAAGAGAGTGCGGATTACTTCCGTGTACTGGATGATTTTATTGTCAGCACTCTGGGTGAACAGGCTCGCAAACACTACAGCATCATTATTGATGATGCCGTGGAAGTAGCACGCCGAATGAAAAAGGCGATGCCAAAAGTGAAAGAGCATCGTCGTGAAACCGGTGATGCTTACAGCTTCAACTGGGCGCTGCGCATTTCCCCTGAGCTACAGGTTCCCTTTGTGCCCAGCCATGAAAATATGGCGGATCTGAACCTCCATCCTGATCAACCTGCCGAGCAACTGGCTGCTGCATTGCGGCGAGCATTTTCCGGTATTGTTGCAGGCAATGTAAAAGATGTAGGGATCAGGGCAATTAAAGAGAAAGGACCTTATAAGTTGCATGGGGATCCACAACTGATGCGCCGTATGGATGAACTGCTACAGGGATTCGTCGCTCAACAGCGTATGAAGCTTCCTGGCAGCGCCTATATTCCTTGCTACGAAATTATTAAGTAATAACCCACCAGCGAGCGGCCTGCTGGCCGCTCAGGACGTCTGTTTATGTCTGTTCATCTGTTAATCATTGATGCACTGAATCTTATCCGGCGCATTCATGCCGTTCAGGGATCGCCCTGTCAGGAAGCCTGTCTGAATGCCATCAGGCAATTGCTGCTGCATACTCAGCCAACCCATGCGGTGGCAGTCTTTGATGATGAGGACAGGCAGACAAGCTGGCGTCACCAGCTGTTACCCGAATACAAAGCCGGGCGATCACCGATGCCAGACTCGCTGCATAATGAAATGCCACTCCTGCGCACCGCCTTTGCCAGTGCAGGCATTGCCAGCTGGCATTCCGCCGGAGATGAAGCGGATGATCTCGCCGCCACACTGGCCAGCAAGGTTGCCGCAGCGGGACATCAGGCAACGATTGTCTCCACTGATAAAGGTTACTGTCAGTTGCTGGCTCCACAGATCATGATCCGTGACTACTTCCAGAAGCGCTGGCTGGATGTGCCTTTTATCAGCGCAGAATTTGGTGTCGCCCCCGAACAACTCACTGATTACTGGGGGCTCGCCGGGATCAGCAGCAGTAAAATTCCGGGTGTTGCCGGGATCGGTGGTAAGAGTGCAGCGCAGCTACTGCAACAATTTGGTTCACTAAGCGGGATTTATCAGCAGATTGATGCGGTCCCCGATAAGTGGCGCACCAAACTCTTACAACATCAACCAATGGCACAAATCTGCAAACAGGTTTCTACACTGAAAACCGATCTGCAGTTGCAGGGGAATTTGAAGGATTTGCGGCTACCAGCCTGATGCCAGCATGACTGTGGCAGGGTACGGGCTGTGACCAGAACGGAGCAATACCTGGGTATATTCCGGCAACACGATTTCAGCAGATCACTGTCCATTGCCGCCATCGCTACGCCCAGGTAATACATCCGGGGTGAAAATCAGCGGAGGGCATTCTGAAACGCCCTCCAGCCAGCCATCAACGCTCGTCACGACGTCCCGGAATCGCACTCCAGATACGGCGAATATGCACCGTTACCTCTTCACGATCATGATAAAGCTGGCGGGCCTGAATCTGTGCATTCACGCCATTTGCTTTCAACTTTTCTTCGATCATTGCCAGATTCTGCGACACTTCTTCATAGCGCTTTTTCATTGGCAATTTCAGGTTAAAGATCGCTTCACGGCACCAACTGTTCAGCAACCAGTCGACCATCAGATTAGCAACGCGAACCGGTTTTTCCACCATATCGCATACCAGCCAGTAGTTATTATTACGGGTAGGACGGTATTTAAAGCCATCTTCACGCTGATGGAAAACCTGCCCGGTTTCCATCAGGCTGGGAGCCATTGGGCCGTTATCCACAGCATTGACCATCATGCTGCGTTTCACCAGTTGATAAGTCCAGCCCCCAGGACATGCTCCCAGGTCGACCGCCCACATACCGCTAGCCAGACGCTCATCCCATTCATCAGCAGGGATAAAAACATGGAAGGCTTCTTCCAGCTTCAGCGTTGAACGGCTTGGCGCATCAGACGGGAACTTCAACCGCGGGATACCCATAAAGAACGGTGAGTTATTGAACGAAAGAGAATAACCCACATAGCAGTGACCAGGAGCAATAAAGAACACATGCACCACAGGACGTTTATCACTTTCGTAGTTCAGTAGCACACCAGCTTTACGCAAACTGGCACGCAGTGGGACAGTGAACTTACGACAGAATTTCAGCAGCTCTTTGCTGGCATTGGTATCCGGCACTTCAACCCGCAGCTCACCGCCCTTCGATACCGCACCACTCAGCGCCTCGACAATTGGCGTGATGCGATCTTCCTGCGGCAAATCACTCAGCAGCTCACCAACGACTAACATTTGACGGGCGAAGATCAACTGACTGAACGGTAATTCATTCAGCAGTTTCTCAGCTTCACCCGGTTGATAACATTCAAACAGTACCCAGCCAGAGTCTTCTTTCACCCGGGCAAATCCGTAAATTTCCCGTTCAGTCGCCTTTGCCGTGATCTCAGCCGCGCACTCTTTTTCAAAACCCTGGCGGCAATACAGTAAAATTTTATTCATGGCGTTCTGCCCTTTTTTTCAGACGCAGCGCGCCAATCAACATCAAAATCCAACCGATCAGGAAGCATGTGCCGCCAAGCGGTGTAACGTATACCCAAATATTCAAATGCGACAACGCCAGGCAATAGAGGCTGCCACTAAACAGCACCGTACCCAACGCTAAAAATGCACTGCTCCAGTAAAACCAGATATTGGCCCGGCGCAACATAATGGCAGCCATTCCCACAATCACCAGGGTATGAAATGCCTGATATTCAAGGCCGGTTTTTATCCAGGCCATCTCCGGCGTCCCCAGGGACTGACTTAAGACATGAGCGCCAAAGGCACCAAAAGCAACATAAAACAGACCGCTAATCGCTGAAAAAATCAGCATTGCACGACTGGTCATTCGATCGTCCCTCAATCAAAACAAGTGGCTATCGCCACTGACTGGCAGTTTATTGCTCATAGCGAAAACGGAATTTTTCTTGTTCGCTGGCCGCTTTCGCCAGAATCCATTGCCGGAAGGCGGCTATTTTACCCAGTTCTGCCTGACTGTCATGACAAACCAGATAAAAAGCATTTTTACTCACTAATACATCATTAAAAGGGCAAACCAAACGCCCGGCTTCGATCTCACTTTGTGCCATTACATTGTTTGCCAGCGCGACTCCCTGACCGTGGATAGCCGCCTGAAGCACCATCGCACTGTGGCTAAAAATCGGCCCCTGTTGCACATTAATGCTGGTTAAACCTAGCTGCCGTGTATAAGCCAGCCAGTCTCGCCGCGATGCATCATGCAACAAAGTATGATGATTTAATGCATCCGGTGAAGTCAGCGGATGTTCTCCTGTCAGCAATTGCGGAGAACACACCGGCAACAGATACTCTGCATACAGTTTTTCAACCCGTAAGCCAGGCCAGTTCCCCCGTCCGTAGAAAATCGCCACATCCACATCATCAGCTAACTTTTCTTCTTCACGATCCACCGCCTGAATACGCACATCAATCCCTGGGTAAGCGGAGTTAAAGCTGGTTAACCTGGGCACCAGCCACTGAATAGCAAAACTTGGCAACAGACTAACAGTAAGCGCGCCTTTCGCACTACGAGCCTGCAGTTTACGTGTGGCATCGTTCAGTGCGGTAAAGATCTCTTTAATATCGAGGTAGTAACTCTGTCCCTCTTCGGTCAGTAGCAGCGAACGATTACGACGCCGAAACAGCTTCAGTCCCAGAAAATCCTCTAATGACTTGATTTGATGGCTAACGGCAGCCTGGGTAACAAACAACTCTTCTGCGGCTTTAGTAAAGCTGAGGTGGCGCGCAGCAGCATCAAAAACACGTAACGCATTAAGTGGTGGTAAACGTTTAGACATAGTTGATGGGCACTTTTGATTCACAACATTAAATTATTTGGTAACACGGAATCACATATTAGTTTTTTTAATCCGATACATTATAATTTGTCCGTTGAGTAACTACCAGCAAATACCTATAGTTGCGCCACTTCCTGAGCCGGAACGAAAAGCGCGTTAGGATTTAGCATTAACTTGTTGAATTTTTATGGCTTTTGGCTTGTGGTCGTGATGTTGTGTTTGCAATTGACCCGAACATTTTAGGGTCTGTTTTTCTATTCCTGTAGATTTACCCTGTCTGTCCATAGTGATTTTTATAGCACCGCGATTTGCGGTGCTTTTTTTTATCCAGAAAATCCCCCTCACCTCAGGCACCTCTTTCACATTGAAACAGCGGTTCTGCTGCTGGTTGCCATTCGCCTCGTTGTAACCGATCATATTGCTAAAGAATTAACTAACCCGCCGGGTTTATGAGGAGAGTATGAAATCATTTGCCCCAGCGCAATTCCGCCAACAGTTCCCCGCGCTGAGTGAAACGGGTTGCTATCTTGATAGCGCCGCTACCGCCCTGAAGCCTCAAATCGTCATTGATGCCACTGAGCAGTTTTATCGTCTGAGTGCAGGCACAGTGCATCGTAGCCAGTTTGCTGCAGCTCGTCGCCTGACCGAACAGTATGAAAAAGCGCGAGGTCAGGTGGCAAATTTACTCAATGCTGCAGAAGCCAATAGCATTGTCTGGACCAAAGGCACAACAGAAGCCATCAATCTGGTCGCGCAAAGTTATCTGCGTCCACGGTTACAGCCCGGTGATGAGATCCTGGTCAGCGAAGCTGAACATCACGCCAATCTGGTTCCCTGGTTAATGGTAGCAGAACAGACCGGCGCAACAGTGGTGAAATGGCCAATTGGCGTTGACCGCCTGCCTGATATGGCACAGCTCCCTGCTCTGTTAAATCAACGCACGCGCCTGCTGGCAATTGGGCAGATGTCGAATGTCACGGGTGGCTGCCCGGATTTAGCCGCAATTATCCCTCTGGCACATGCAGTGGGTGCCAAAGTAATGGTTGATGGTGCACAAGGCATCGTGCATTGCCCGCCTGATGTACAACACGCAGATATTGATTTCTACGCTTTTTCTGGTCACAAGCTGTATGGCCCGATGGGGATTGGCGCACTCTATGGTAAACCAGAACTGCTGGAGCAGATGATTCCGTGGCAAGGCGGTGGAAAAATGCTCACCTCTGTCAGCTTCAGCGGTTTTACGCCACAAGCTGTGCCATGGTGTTTTGAAGCCGGTACGCCAAATGTCGCGGGTGTGATTGGATTAAGTGCCGCACTGGAGTGGCTTGATACCGTTGATCTGGTCGCCGCAGAACGCTGGGCATGTGATCTGGCAGATCTGGCCGAATCACGACTGGAGGCATTACCGGGTTTCCGCAGTTTCCGTAGCAGCGGTTCCAGCCTGCTGTCCTTTGATATTGCAGGTATTCATCATAATGATGTGGTGACTCTGCTGGCAGAAAGCGGGATTGCTTTGCGGGCAGGCCAGCACTGTGCCCAGCCTTTACTGGCAGCCCTGGGCGTTAACGGAACACTTCGCGCTTCATTTGCACCTTATAATACCCTTTCCGACGTGGATGCTCTTATTGCAGCCATGACCACCGCCCTGACATTACTGGCAGATTGAATAATGAGTACAAACCTGATTGCCACGCATCCTTTTGGTTCAGAGATTACCCCAGCCTCTTTGCTTGCGCAGTTTTCCACTTTCCGCCAGTGGGAAGATCGCTATCGTCAGTTGATCCTGCTAGGTAAGCAGCTTCCTGCGATGCCTGACACATTAAAGAATACCGATAATGAGCTAAGCGGTTGTGAGAATCGCGTCTGGCTGGGGTATCAGCGCCTTTCTGACGGCAGACTGCATTTTTACGGTGACAGTGAAGGCCGGATTGTACGTGGGCTACTGGCGGTGCTGCTGACTGCGGTAGAAGGGAAAACCGCGGATGAGGTATTGCAGAGCGATCCATTACAACTGTTTAGCCAGTTGGGATTGCAGGAGCAATTAAGTACTTCACGCAGCGCCGGGTTGCAGGCGCTGGCAGATGCAGTGGTTAGGGCAGCGAAAGCTCAGTCGCGATAACGTTATCAGATGCCTTCACTGGCATATGGGATGATGTCCTTTTCAAACTTCAGTTATGCCACTCGTGCCGCTTTCGCCATCATTTTTTTCAACACATGCGAGACAGCAACAAAGCCAAAGGAGGCGGTCACCATAGTGGCAGCACCAAATCCGGCGGCGCAATCCATGCGTTTTGGGCCTTCGGCTGTGCTGCGTGATGCACATACTGATCCATCCGGTTGTGGATATTTCAGTGCTTCGGTGGAAAACACACAATCGATGCCGAGTTTGCCTTTGTTGCTTTTAACGATATTAAAGTCACTTTTCAGGCGTTCACGCAGTTTGGCCGCCAGCGGATCCTGGATGGTTTTGGCTAAGTCAGCGACCTGAATTTGTGTGGGATCGATCTGTCCGCCTGCTCCGCCCGTGGTCACCAGCGGTACTTTATTGCGACGACACCACGCCAGCAGCGCTGCTTTCGGTCTTACGCTGTCGATGGCATCAATCACATAGCTGAATCCCTGATTCATCAGGGCGGCCGTGTTTTCCGGCGTGATAAAGTCATCCACGCAGGTGACCCGACATTCCGGATTAATCTCCAGAATACGTTCCGCCATCACCTCAATTTTTGCTTTGCCCACATTATCTTTCAGTGCATGGATCTGACGGTTGGTATTCGTCACGCAGACGTCATCCATATCGATCAGCGTAATTGCACCAATCCCGGTACGTGCCAGTGCTTCAGCAGCCCAGGAGCCAACGCCACCAATGCCGACCACGCAAATATGGGCTTCAGCAAACAATTGCAGTGCAGATTGACCATATAAACGCGCCGTACCGCCGAAGCGTTGCAGCCAGGCATCAGATAATGCAGTCATGTATTTTTCCTTGAAAAAACATCGGGCCGGATCAGCGGCCCGTTGATGGGATCACTGGTCAGCCAGTAAAGCCCCTTGAGTTCGGTTTTGTGTTGCAGCTGTTGAGAACAATGGGGTTCCAGTACCAGGGGCTGCTTTAAGCACCCAGACACGACCATAATGGTTGAACCAGCCCGCCATATGTCCGGCTTCTGCCCCAATTCCCTGGTAAATATCAAAATGCTGTCCTTTGATCGCCCCACCAACGTCCAGCGATACCATCATACGCATCTCATATTTTCCCGTGAATTTACCGTTATTGTCCAGTAATGGCACTTCAGCCAGTAGCGCTGTACCCGGAGGAACTAACGAACGGTCTGCCGCTACCGATGCTTTTGCCACCAGTGGTACAGCACTCGCTCCACGTACCGGTGCAAAGTTTTCCGGTTTAAAGAAGACAAAGGATGGATTTTGCTCCAGCAGTTCACGCACCTCTTCCGGAGTGTGTTCTTCTCCCCACTGGCGGATCGCCTGCATCGACATATCTTCGCGTTTTACTTCACCACGATCGATCAATACTTTACCAATACTGCGGTAAGCATGACCATTTTTGCCACCGTAACCAAAGAACTGCAATGGACGGCCATCGCCATAGTCCACGTAACCGCTGCCCTGCACATCCATAATAAAGTTATCCATCAGCGAGTTGCTCCAGGCGGCAACATAACGCTCACTCAATGCACCGCTGTAGATCTCTGCTCTTGAAGGTAATTGTCTGCCCTTACTCCGTGGAGGCATACGATATAAAGGATACTGGAACTCCCCCTGCCGGGTGTAACGCGCCTGCACAACTGGCGTATAGTAGCCGGTAAATTGCACGTTACCGTAATTATCTGCCCCTTCCATCTGATAAGCATTCAGCCCAAACTGGCTTAACTGTCGGGTATCGCCTCCCGCCATTAGCCATCCTTCAATCGCGCTATACGTACCAGACTGGCGAGCATATAAACCAGAAGAAGCAGAGCGAATCTGGGAAATCTGGTCTGCAAAATCTTTGCCATTGACCGGACGCCCCTTCGCATTGGGCTCATTCACCAGAGCAAACGGCTGATCCAGTTTGCCATCTTTATATTGTTGACCCCGATCGGTCGGTCTTGATGTACATCCTGCCAGTAACGCTAACAGCGTACCGGCGACCAGATATTTAGCCCAATGTCCTTTCATCCTCTGCCTGCCTTATATGCGGAAACTCTGGGCGAAGATAGCAAAGCCACTGACAGAATTAAATGCGTCATCCGCAACAGCGCCTTAATCTGTGCAATAATCCACCATTAAGTTTAAAAAACGAGTCATATCATCGTTTTTTACCGCTAATCGCAAAAAAGGGGTTGCAAGAAAAACCATCCAGCGTATAGTGCGCACCCACGGACGCGGGATGGAGCAGCCTGGTAGCTCGTCGGGCTCATAACCCGAAGGTCGTCGGTTCAAATCCGGCTCCCGCAACCAATTCGCAGCAGTAAGGCGAAGAAAGAGAAAGTGTCGTGATGGAAGCGACAACGCACGCGGACGCGGGATGGAGCAGCCTGGTAGCTCGTCGGGCTCATAACCCGAAGGTCGTCAGTTCGAATCTGGCTCCCGCAACCAATTCGC
>Ga0157366_1000244_pt1 | contig 26546 bp, 27 predicted proteins | sample AttbisABBM1_FD_113149 | JGI IMG/M metagenome (GOLD analysis project Ga0157366, IMG submission 113149) | Fungus gardens microbial communities from leaf cutter ant in Botucatu, State of São Paulo, Brazil - Atta bisphaerica ABBM1 | ecosystem: Host-associated > Fungi > Mycelium > Unclassified ...
CCATAGCTCATGCCCAGCGAGCGTGAGGCTTCCATCTGGCCGCGATCGATCGACTGGATCCCGGCGCGGAAAATCTCCGATACATAGGCGCCGGCGTTGAGCGTGATCGCCACCACGCAGGAGAGAAAGGCGCCGTAGTCGGCGCGCAGCGCGCGGGCAAAGTCGACGCTCATCAGGCCGCTGGTGACCAGCAGACCGTCACGCGGGTTGATGAACAGCGGCACCAGCGCGAAGTGCACCACCATGATCTGCACGAACAGCGGCGTGCCGCGAAAGGCGCTGATGTAGATGCGCACCGGCCACTGAACGCCGTAATGCAGAATGGGTTTCCAGATGCCGTGCGGCGCCTGCGCCAAGCGGCCCAGCCCGAGGATCAAGCCCCAGGTGGTGCCCAGCAGCACGCAGATAATGGTGCATTTGATGGTCATCCAGGCGCCTTCCATAAACAGCGGCGCGTATTCCTGGATGATCTCCCAGCGGAAGTTCAAGGGGTATTCCTTCTTGGTAGGCTGAAACGGTGGTGCACCGACGCCCTTGCGGGCGCCGGCGACTGGGGATTATTCCGCCGGCAGCGTCGGTACGTTGCTGTCGAACCAGGTTTGGTAGATCTTGGCGTAGGTGCCGTCGGCGACGATTTTCTTCAGGCCGGCGTTGATCTTGTTGCGCAGTTCATCGTTGCCTTTGGCGACGGCGATGCCGAAATACTGGCGCTCGAACTTGGCGTCGGGCACCAGCTTGAAGGCTTTCTCAGGGTGGGTTTTGATATAGAACTTGGCCACGCCGACGTCGCCGACCGCCGCGCCGATGCCGTCTTCATACAGCTCCTGCAGCATCAGCGGGGTATTGTCGAAGCGCTTGATGGCGGTGCTGTTTTTACCCAGCACGTCGGACACCACGATGTCGCCGGTGCTGGAGTTTACCACGCCGACCTTCAGCGCTTTCAGCGCGGCGATGGAGTCCACCGTCGAGTCTTGCGGCACCACGATAGCCTGTTCAGCCGGGAAGTAAGGCGCCGAGAAATCAACCATTTGCTTGCGCTTGTCGGTGATGGTGATGCCGGAAATGATGATGTCGCGATCGCCGGAGTTCAGCGTGGCAAAGATCCCTTCCCACGGCGTATTGATCAGTTTGATTTGGAAGCCTTCGGCCTTGGCCACCGCCTTGATGATGTCGATGTCGAAACCTTCCAACTGCTTTTGGCTGTTTTCAAATTCGAACGGCCGATAGGTGCCGCCGGAGCCGACGACGTAGGTTGGTTCAGCCGCTAACGCGGCGATGGAGAAGGAGGCGGCCAGGCAGGCGCCGATCAGAACTAAACGTTTTAACATCGCGATCCCCGATAATGAATGGTTATATATTGGAATTATTTATGCACTATGAGTGCGTAAAAATAAGCTTCAATGAATGAAAGTGCAACCGCTGCATGAGGATTATTCTCTCTATGGTGTTAAATATTCACTTTTTGCTTTGCTGTGGCGTAAGCGATGGGGAAGTAAGCGGTGATGCAGTGATTCTTGCTGCATAATGGAGGTGGGGCAGCGTGTGTCTCATTGGAAAACGCGGCGCGCGCGCCGAACCAAAGGGGCGTTTTTTGCCGCTTTCGCAGCGGAATCAGGCGATAAACACAGGAACCCTTCATCCGTATTCTGAATTTGGCGCTGAAATGCCGCTCTCAGTGTGGAGTCCAACGAGAAGTTGTGGGATGATTGGTCGGTTTTTCAGGGGGCGGAGATGGGAAAACTTACGCTGCTATTGCTGGCATTGCTCGGTTGGTTACAGTATTCACTGTGGCTGGGCAAAAATGGTATTCACGATTACGTGCGGGTCAATGAAGACGTTGCGGTCCAGCAGGGCAACAACGCCAAGTTGAAAGCGCGTAACGATCAGCTGTTTGCCGAAATCGATGATTTGAACGGCGGACAGGAAGCGATCGAAGAGCGTGCGCGTAATGAGCTGGGCATGATCAAGCCCGGTGAGACTTTCTATCGTCTGGTTCCTGACCAATCCAGACGCAACGCGGCGTCTTCTTCGCAAAACAACGCACAAAAATAACGCATGAATCACTCCGCAGGTACCTTTCCCTCGGTGATTGCCGTCCTGCCCGCTGCCGGTATCGGCAGCCGCATGCAGGCGGAATGCCCGAAGCAATATTTAACCATCGGCCGGCACAGCATCGTCGAACACGCCATCCACGCCCTGTTGCGCCACCCGCGCATTGAACGGGTGATCGTGGCGATCGGCCCCGAAGATCGCCAGTTCGAACAGTTGCCGATCGCTCAGGATCCGCGGGTGATCGTCACCGAGGGCGGCAAGCAGCGCGCCGATTCGGTGATGGCCGGGCTGAAACTGGCGGGTGATGCGGACTGGGTGCTGGTGCACGACGCCGCGCGCCCCTGCCTGCACGCCGACGATCTCGGGCGTCTGCTGGCGATCACCGCACATAGCAAGGTCGGCGGCATTCTCGCCGCGCCGGTGCGCGACACCATGAAACGCGCCGAACCCGGCCGAGAAACCATCGCCCACACCGTCGAACGGCAGGATCTATGGCATGCGCTGACGCCGCAGCTGTTTCCGCTGCCGCTGCTCAAGCTGTGCCTGCAACGCGCGCTGGATGAAGGCGCGAACGTTACCGACGAAGCCTCGGCGCTGGAACATTGCGGCTATCATCCGCTGCTGATCGCCGGCCGGGCGGACAACATTAAAGTAACGCGGCCGGAGGATTTGGCGCTGGCGGCGTTCTATTTGACCCAGTTAGACAATTAAGGAGCGCATCATGCGTATCGGTCACGGTTTTGATGTACATAAATTCGGCGGCGAAGGCCCGTTGGTGATCGGTGGTGTTCGCATCCCTTACGACAAAGGCTTGCTGGCCCACTCCGACGGCGACGTCGCGCTGCATGCCGCTACCGACGCCCTGTTGGGGGCGGCGGCGCTGGGCGATATCGGCAAGCTGTTCCCCGATACCGATCCGGCCTTCAAGGGCGCGGACAGCCGCGAGCTGCTGCGCGAAGCCTGGAAACGCATCCGCGCCAAAGGGTACCGCCTCGGCAATCTCGACATCACGATTATTGCCCAGGCGCCGAAAATGGCGCCGCACATCCCGCAGATGCGCGTCTTCCTGGCGGAAGATTTGCAATGCCATATGGATGACGTCAACGTGAAGGCCACGACCACCGAGCAGCTCGGTTTCACCGGGCGCGGCGAGGGCATCGCGTGCGAAGCGGTCGCCTTGCTGATCAAGGAATAACCGCATGGATATGGCGAATCTGACCTGGCTGCATGGCCGGCCGCAGAGCACCGGGGTGTTGAAAGCCAATCCGGAAGATTTCGTGGTGGTCGAAGATCTGGGCTTTGCGCCGGACGGCGAAGGCGAGCACGTGCTGGTGAATATCCGTAAAAACGGCTGCAATACCCAGTTCGTGGCCGATTACCTGGCGCGCTTCGCCGGCATTCACGCCCGTTCTGTCAGCTATGCCGGTTTGAAGGATCGCCACGCGGTGACCGAGCAGTGGTTCTGCCTGCATATGCCGGGTAAGGACACGCCGGATTTCTCCCGGTTCACGCTGGAAGGCTGCGAGGTGCTCTCGTCTGCCCGCCACCTGCGTAAAATGCGCATCGGCAACCTGAAGGGCAACCACTTTACGTTGGTGCTGCGCCAGATTTCCGATCGGCTGGACGTGGAACGTCGCCTGCAGGCCATCGCTGCGCAGGGCGTGCCGAACTACTTCGGCAGCCAGCGTTTCGGCCGCGGCGGCAACAACCTGGTGATGGCGCGCCGCTGGGCGAATGACGAAATTCGTGTCAAAGAGCGCAGCAAGCGCAGTTTCTATCTGTCCGCCAGCCGCAGCGCGCTGTTCAATCTGATCGCGAGCCAACGCCTGGCCGACGGCCTGCAGCGCACCGCGCTGGAGGGGGACGCCCTGCAGCTGAGCGGCCGCGGCAGCTGGTTCGTCGCCAAAGCCGATGAGCTGGAGACATTGCAGCAGCGGCTGGATGCCGGTGAGCTGGTGGTTACGGCTCCCTTACCGGGCGACGGTGAGCCAGGCACCGCCGGCAAAGCCTTGGCTTTTGAACAACAATGCTTGGCGGAACAGCCGGAATTGCTTACGCTTTTAAAGCGCGAGCGTGTCGACCCCGCTCGCCGAGCCCTGCTGTTGCAGCCGCAAAATTTGCAGTGGAACTGGTGGGATGACGTTACCGTAGAATTGCGCTTCTGGCTGCCGGCAGGCAGCTTCGCGACCAGCGTGGTGCGTGAAATTATGCAGCAGGATGACAGTGATGCGGATATTGCTGAGTAACGATGACGGCGTCAGCGCCCCGGGCATTCAGGTGCTGGCGGCGGCGCTGCGGGAATTCGCCGACGTGCAGGTCGTGGCGCCGGATCGTAACCGCAGCGGCTCTTCCAATGCCTTAACGCTGGAGTCGCCGTTGCGCACGCAGACGCTGGCCAACGGGGATATTGCGGTGCTGCAAGGGACGCCGACCGACTGCGTTTACCTTGGCGTCAACGCATTGATGCGCCCGGCGCCCGATATCGTGGTCTCCGGCATTAACGCCGGGCCGAATTTGGGCGACGACGTTATCTATTCCGGTACCGTCGCGGCGGCGATGGAGGGCCGGCACCTGGGGCTGCCTGCGCTGGCGGTGTCTCTGAACGGTCACCAGCACTACGCGACCGCAGCGGCCATTACCTGCCGCATCTTGCGCGCGCTGCAGCGTGAACCGTTACGTACCGGAAAAATCCTGAATATTAACGTACCGGATCTGCCGCTGGCTGAGATCAAAGGCCTGCGCGTTACCCGCTGCGGCAGCCGCCATCCTGCCGACAAGGTCTTCTGCCAGCAGGACCCGCGCGGACAAAATATCTACTGGATCGGGCCGCCTGGTGATAAATTTGATGCCGGGCCGGATACCGACTTTGCGGCGGTGGAACAAGGCTATGTGGCGATAACGCCGCTACAGGTGGATTTAACCGCCTACGCGGCGCAAGAAGTCGTGAAAACATGGTTAACCAAGGCAGAGGTTAGCGGGGAATGGTGAATAAGCGCATGCAAACATTGCTGACGCAGCTGCGGCAGCAGGGGATCCGGGACGAAAAGCTGCTGCGGGCGATCGAAGCGGTGCCGCGCGAGCGTTTTGTCGATGAAGCGCTGGATCACAAAGCTTACGAAAACACCGCATTGCCGATCGGTTCCGGTCAGACCATTTCTCAGCCTTATATGGTGGCACGGATGACCGAGCTGCTGAATCTGAAGCCCACCTCAAGGGTGCTGGAGATCGGCACCGGTTCCGGTTATCAAACCGCTATCCTGGCGCATCTGGTGCAACACGTTTGTTCCGTCGAACGCATCAAGGGGCTGCAGTGGCAGGCCAAGCGCCGCCTGAAACAGCTCGATCTTCACAATGTTTCCACCCGCCACGGCGACGGCTGGCAGGGTTGGGCGTCGCGCGGCCCGTTCGATGCGATCATCGTCACTGCCGCGCCGCCGGAGATCCCGCAGGCGCTGGTGGAGCAGCTGGACGACGGCGGCATTTTGGTGTTGCCGGTGGGCGAGCAGGCTCAAACACTCAAACGCATTCAGCGCCATGGCAACGATTTCGTTGTCGATGCGGTAGAGGCGGTGCGCTTTGTGCCATTGGTGAAAGGCGAATTGGCCTAGCGATTGTCTGAATTTTCGACCGTCTGCAAAATCTGTTGCACTTTCATCATGGCCGGATAAGGTTTTCTCGTTCCAATCAGGCTAATTTTCACTAGAATTGGCCTTTCTACGTAGTTGTCTTATGGTGCGGCAACGCCAATGTGGTTAGCATTGGCGCGCGTTTTGATGCTCCGGCGCGAGATGACCTGGCGTTCAGGGATTGGCCGGCGGCGCCTTTACATCGCAGAAACTGGGAAGTGGCAAAAGCTCGGCTACGATGTAAAGGGTATTTTGGATATATCACTGATATTGCTGTCATGGGGGAAGCATGAGCACGGGAAGCCCAATGATTACGTTACGCCGGGTAGCGGTGTGTACGATGGTAAGTTTGTGGTTGGCGGGTTGTACGAATACGGCCTCGACGTCGGCTCCTATCAGCAGCGTGGGGGGCGGCGGTGCCGCTCCATCCGGTAATAATAATGGCGGAGTGCAGCAGGCCAGCCCAGAGGGCCGCATTGTCTATAACCGCAGTTATAACGCCATCCCTAAAGGGAGCTACAGCGGCGGCGAAACTTATACGGTCAAGCGCGGCGACACGCTGTTTTATATTGCCTGGATCACCGGCAATGATTTCCGCGACCTGGCGCAGCGCAACAATATTCCCGAGCCATACAGCCTGAATGTTGGCCAAACCATTCAGCTTGGTAATGGTTCTGCCAACGGCGGCGGCGGCATGTTGGCGACGACAGACGCGACCAAAGGCGGCGTTCCGAAGCCACCTTCCAGCTCCCAGATCCAGACGGCAACGGTTGATTCTCAATCAACTAACGCGTATTCTGAAAACTCGGGTAAACAGAATGTAGGTAAGATGTTACCTGCAGCGGGTGCCGCAGCGGTTGGGACCGCGACTGCGCCTGTTACCGCGCCGGAAGCCGCTCCACCTGTGAGCAGCACCGTCAGCAACAGCGCTCCGGTCAGTACCTGGAGATGGCCGACTGACGGTAAGGTTATTGATAACTTTTCCTCATCAGAAGGTGGGAATAAGGGTGTCGATATCGCCGGTTCCCGTGGGCAACCTATCTTCGCTACCGCCGATGGCCGCGTAGTGTATGCAGGCAACGCTTTACGGGGTTACGGTAATCTAATCATCATCAAACATAATGATGATTACCTGAGCGCCTACGCTCATAACGACACAATGCTGGTCCGGGAACAACAAGAAGTGAAGGCGGGTCAAAAAATAGCCACCATGGGTAGCACCGGTACCAGTTCAGTACGTTTGCATTTTGAAATTCGTTACAAGGGGAAATCCGTAAACCCGCTGCGTTATCTTCCGCAGCGATAGATTGGGCAGAATACGCTGAGATTCTGCTCGCGGTATCACGGGTAGGAGCAGCATATGAGCCAAAATACGCTGAAAGTTAACGAGTTACATGATGATGCGGATTTCGACGAGAATGGAGCTGAGGCCGAGTCGTTTGATGAAAAAGCGCTGGTAGAAGAAGAGACCAGTGAGAACGATTTAGCGGAAGAAGAGCTGTTGTCTCAAGGCGTTACGCAACGCGTATTGGATGCGACGCAGCTCTATCTGGGTGAGATCGGTTATTCACCTCTGCTGACCGCAGAGGAAGAAGTCTATTTTGCGCGGCGTGCTCTGCGCGGTGACGTGCCGTCCCGCCGCCGCATGATTGAAAGCAACCTGCGGCTGGTGGTGAAAATCGCCCGCCGCTACAGCAACCGCGGTCTGGCGCTGCTGGATCTGATCGAAGAGGGTAACCTCGGTCTGATTCGCGCAGTGGAAAAATTTGACCCGGAACGCGGTTTCCGCTTCTCCACTTATGCAACCTGGTGGATCCGTCAGACGATTGAACGGGCGATCATGAACCAAACCCGTACCATTCGTTTGCCTATCCATATCGTCAAAGAACTGAATGTCTATCTGCGCACCGCGCGCGAGCTTTCTCACAAGCTGGATCATGAACCGAGCGCTGAAGAAATTGCCGAGCAACTCGACAAGCCGGTGGATGACGTCAGCCGCATGCTGCGCCTGAATGAGCGCGTCACCTCGGTGGATACGCCGCTGGGCGGCGATTCGGAGAAAGCGCTGCTGGACATTCTGGCCGACGAGAAGGACAACGGGCCTGAAGACACCACGCAAGACGACGATATGAAACAAAGCATCGTCAAATGGTTGTTCGAACTGAACGCCAAACAGCGTGAAGTGTTGGCGCGTCGTTTCGGCCTGCTGGGCTATGAAGCGGCGACGCTGGAAGACGTAGGCCGGGAGATTGGCCTGACGCGCGAGCGCGTCCGTCAGATTCAGGTAGAAGGTTTGCGCCGTCTGCGTGAGATTTTGCAGATGCAGGGCCTGAGCATTGAGGCGCTGTTCCGCGAATAACGCCGGTTGTTGAACCGCATCAAATAAAAACGGTGAGCATAATGCTCACCGTTTTTTTATGTCCGCGTTTGGCGCCAGACTACACCATATTTTTCAGCCGGTAGATCCATTCCAGCGCCTGTCGCGGCGACAGGGAATCCGGATCCAGCGCCTCCAGGGCTTCTACCGCCGGCGAGGTCTCTTCCTGCAGCAGCGTCATCTGGGTGGCGTCGACGCTGCCCGATGCGGTGTGGCTGGAAATAGACTCCAGCTCGCGCAGTTTCTGACGGGCGCGTTTGATGACGTCACGCGGCACGCCGGCCAGCGCGGCGACCGCCAGGCCATAGCTTTTGCTGGCGGCACCGTCTTGCACGCTGTGCATGAAGGCGATGGTGTCGCCGTGTTCAAGCGCATCCAGATGCACGTTGACCACGCCTTCCATTTTCTCCGGCAGGGTCGTCAGCTCGAAGTAGTGGGTGGCGAACAGCGTCATCGCCTTGATGCGGTTGGCCAGGTTCTCGGCGCAGGCCCAGGCCAGCGACAGACCGTCGTAGGTGGAGGTGCCGCGGCCGATTTCATCCATCAACACCAGGCTGTGCTCGGTGGCGTTATGCAGAATGTTGGCGGTTTCGGTCATCTCTACCATGAAGGTGGAGCGGCCGGAAGCCAGATCGTCTGCCGCGCCGACGCGGGTGAAGATGCGATCTACCGGGCCGATGGTGGCCTTGGTGGCGGGGACGTAGCTGCCGATGTGCGCCATCAGCACGATCAGCGCCGTTTGCCGCATATAGGTACTTTTACCGCCCATGTTCGGACCGGTTATGATCAGCATGCGGCGCTGCGGCGACAGGGTGAGCGGGTTGGAGATAAACGGCTCGCTCAGCACCTGCTCCACTACCGGATGGCGGCCTTCGGTAATGCGGATCCCCGGCTGCTCGCTCATGGTCGGGCAAGCGTAGTTCAGGGTATCGGCACGCTCGGCCAGGTTGGCCAGCACGTCCAGCTCGGCCAGCGCGGCGGCGCTTTGTTGCAGTTCCGCCAGGTGCGGCAGCAGCAGATCGAATAGCTCGTCGTACAGGCTTTTCTCGATCGCCAGCGCCTTACCCTTGGAGGTGAGCACTTTGTCTTCGTACTCTTTCAGTTCCGGGATGATGTAGCGCTCGGCGTTTTTCAGCGTCTGACGGCGTACATAGTGGATCGGCACCAGGTGGCTCTGACCGCGGCTGACCTGAATGTAATAGCCGTGTACGCCGTTGAAACCGACCTTGAGCGTATCCAGCCCCAACTTTTCACGCTCGCGGATCTCCAGCCGATCGAGATAGTCGCTGGCGCCGTCGGCCAGTGCTCGCCACTCGTCCAGTTCGCTGTTGTAACCGGGGGCGATCACGCCGCCATCGCGCACCAGCACCGGCGGTGATTCAATGACCGCGCGTTCCAGCAGCTCGCGCAGTTCGTCGAACTGGCCTACCTGCGACAGCAACTGCTGCACGTGCGGCGTATCCACATTTTGCAGCAGCGCGCGGATGTCCGGCAGTTGCTGGAAAGCATGGCGCATGCGCGCCAGATCGCGCGGCCGGGCGGTGCGCAGCGCCAGGCGCGCCAAAATACGTTCCTGATCGCCGACCTGACGCAGCGAAGGCTGCAGATCCGCGAACAGCTCCTGCAATGCGCCGATCGCCTGCTGGCGGGCAGTCAGGACCTTGATGTCGCGGGTTGGCATGTGCAGCCAGCGTTTCAGCATGCGGCTGCCCATCGGCGTGACCGTACGATCGAGGATCGCCGCCAGCGTGTTGTCGCTGCCGCCGGACAGGCTCTGCGTCAGCTCCAGGTTGCGGCGGGTGGCGGCATCCATGATGATGCCGTCCTGCTGACGCTCCATGGTGATGCCGCGAATGTGCGGCAGCGAAGTGCGTTGGGTATCTTTGACGTACTGCAGCAGACAGCCGGCGGCGCGCAGCGCCTGATGCGCCTGTTCGACGCCGAAGCCGGTCAAGTCGCGGGTGCCGAATTGCAGGTTGAGCTGCTGACGTGCGGTCTCCAGCTCGAATTCCCACAGCGGGCGGCGGCGCAGGCCGTGGCGCTGTTCGATCAGCGCCATGTGTTCGAAGGTTTCCGGATAGAGCAGCTCGGCCGGATTGGTGCGCTGCAGCTCGGCGGCCATGGTTTCCAGATCCTGCGGCTCGGCGACGCGGAAGCGGCCGGAGCTGACGTCCAGCGTGGCGTAGCCGAAGCCGCGCGCGTCCTGCCAGATCGCCGCCAGCAGGTTGTCCTGGCGCTCTTGCAGCAGCGCTTCGTCGGTGATAGTGCCGGGAGTGACGATACGCACCACTTTGCGCTCGACGGGCCCTTTACTGGTGGCCGGATCGCCGATCTGCTCGCAGATGGCGACGGATTCGCCGAGTTGCACCAGCTTGGCCAGGTAGTTCTCCACCGCGTGGTGCGGTACGCCGGCCATCGGGATCGGTTCGCCCGCCGAGGCGCCGCGTTTGGTCAGCGAGATATCCAGCAGTTGCGAAGCGCGCTTGGCGTCGTCGTAAAACAGCTCGTAGAAGTCGCCCATGCGGTAGAACAGCAGGATTTCAGGATGCTGGGCCTTGAGGCGCAGGTACTGCTGCATCATGGGTGTGTGGCTGGAGAAATCCTTATCATGTGGCTCATTCATATTGATTTTACTCATTTTTTTAATCTTCAGGGTGCTCATGTGGCCCTAGGTAAAACCCCTTTAAACTCACATAAACCCATAAATTTGTAGCTCACTTGTAGCCTAGAATGTGATAGGTTACCTCTAATCATTCTTGGGCTACAAATAGTGGTGATACTTTGAAAACAACTCTCAGTCAGGCTTTTATTATCAATAAGTTAAGCATTGGTGTGAAGCCCACCCTTAACCATGCGGGAAAAGTCGTTTTCGAAGCAAACCCAGAGCATAAACCTTACATAGTCTTTGATGACCACCGCGACTCACCAGTTGGCTTTGGTGTGAAGGTCAGTTTGACGAAAAAAACCTATGTGATCCAGCGAAGAGTAGCCTCATCAGCTCGTAATGCCAGTGAAGGTAAGAAGCCAAGCTCTGTCTTGAAGGTAAAGGTTGGAAATGTGTCTGATTTTCCAAGTATCGATCAAGCCCGTGAGTTAGCTCGACAGTTGGTTCAGACGATGATCGCAACAAAGAGAAACCCCAACAAAATTAAAAGAGAAACAGATGCTTCTGAACTCACTATCAGTGAAGTGTTTGCTCAATACCGCCAACATCTCTTGGGTAGATCGAAACCTGCCAAACCAAACACTCTGGCAGTGTTGGACAAGGCAGAAAATCGTTTAAAGGAATGGGCTGGTCTACGAGTGAAGGATTTAACAGGCAATGAAATTCTTGGTAAGTTTGATGAAATCGCAAGTAGAGCAAGGACCGCAGCGGAGCAGACCTTCCGATGGGCTAATGTTGCTGTAAAACACGCAATCGAGATTGAAGCAGGGAATGCTCAGACCCAGCAACGACAACCTTCCTTGTCCTACAATCCATTTTCTATCCTGAAAGTGCAGAAAAAATTCAGGACTCGTTCCGAGCTTGAGGATAGTTACCGGGCAAAAGGTGTCAGAAATCCGCTTTCACCAAAAGATACTCTTGGGCGATTTTTAACAGCATTGCATAACAAGAGAAGCTTTAACCGTTTGGGTTGTGATTACTTACTGTTGACGGTTCTTCTTGGTGCTCGTAAGGAAGAAACTGCTTCATTATGTTGGAAAGAGTATCTCTCAGTAGAAGAGGTCAAAACGACAAGCTATGTTGATATTGATAACAAAATCATTCGCTTTTACGACACTAAAAACCGTAATGATCATGAGCTTCCGATCTGCGATGCAGTTAAGAGGATTTTAGAAGATAGACGGGACATTGTTCAGGAAGCAGAAACTCGTCCAGAAAGACTGAAATGGATTTTCCCTGCCCGTTCCAAAAGAAGCAAAGTTGGTCATTACTCTGATAGTAAAAGTTTACGTGAATACCTTTGTGTAGAAGCAGATATCGTCAAGCTTGGTATGCATGATTTGAGAAGAACCTTTGGTCGCGTAGCAGAAGAACTTACTTCCTATGCTGTTGTTAAGCGATTACTAAATCACCGAAACACAACTGATCCCACTGAAAGATATGCGGAACCAGATCAGGAACGAGTATTTGAAGCTCTTCAACGGATTGAGTTGCATATGTTGATGACTGCACCTACGTTATACAATGCGCTATTAGCTTCTTCCAAATACCCGCCATTGTCTGAATAGTGAATAGAAGGGATTGAGAGATGAGTGTTGTTGAAACATTGAGAGAACTATCAGAAGTATGGAAACTTTTTAGTGATATGCCTGATGACACAACATTAAGTGTAGATTTAGCAGCTCTCTATCTTGGTATCAGTGCTAAATCATTAGCCAGATACAGACAGAACGGTGGTGGACCTCAATACATTCAATATCAGACTGAAGATAGCAAAGCAAGAAACCAGCGCGTTAATTATCTTTTGAAAGACCTCCGTTCTTGGCGGGATAATCACAAAGTAAGCAATACAATGCACGCTGCTCAGGTTAGGGGATTAGCCTTTAACTGCCTATCTGATTTCACCGAACCTCAACCTTTCTGGCGAATCACTATTGGCTCAACAAGCAAAATCATATCCCATGCATTAACTCTCACTGATAAGGAATTCAAAGAACTACTACTGAAACCGTATACTGATGTTGTCTGGATATCTATCGAAAAAGCGCTTTTTCAAACATGGGAAAACAAGGATGAAAGAACTATTTGGCACACAGTATTTATATCAGTGCTAAATAATATTGTTTGTGCTTCGGACGCTGAACAGGAAAGATATACGCTCAATGATGCGTTGAAGAGCTAACTTAGATGGTTTTTTCTAACTGCCAACTTTACTAAAAGAGCTACCAATATAACAGGTAGCTCGATGACTAATGATACTTATAATAAATAACATAAAGCCATTCAAATCTAATTAAGATAAAACAGCATAAAATATATAACCTAATTAAAAGTTGAAATAATCAGTTGAATCTAATGAACGTTTTCTATTGTTCAACTTATCAACCGCTTTATTGAATTTTCTTCGAATAAGAACATCAATTCCTAATTGTAATGCTTCTAAAGCTACTGACTCAGGTAGATTTTTAAATGCAAGAATTGTTCTAATACTTAATTTACACCACCCGTTTTCCAGCATACTTTCATTTTTTTTAATAAGGCTTATTAACTCTTTTTCGGTTAATTCTATTTTTAAAAAATCAAGAGAAAAGATGAATACACTCGAAAAAAGGGTAGGGTACGCCTCTGATGCTTCGAAAACGAAGTTTGTTTTCTCAACATCATAGCTTTCTCGATTATTTGCTTTGAATATAGATAATTTTGCTCTCATAGAGATCTTATCAAAAAAAGCATCTTTAACAATGGTAGGAATTGTGTAATTATCAATTGTTATATTCTGAGATAAGCCGAGGAAATCGGTAATTGCAGGGATAAAACCATATTCATGGTGGTTATAATAATCCAATTCTTCGAGAAAGAATAACGTGCTATGAAATGTAGTATGAAAAGAATAATCATTAAAACATCTTTTGTAAAATGCGATTTTTTTATCATGGTGCAATGTAGTAATAAAGGATGCGGCAAAAAATTCTTGTATTGACTTATGAACAAAACGATATTCATTAAAGCCATCTTCAATAATCAAATTTGTGATAGAGGATAATTCTTTAACAGCTTTTTCAGCAATGGAAGCGTCTTCATTTATATGCTTGAGTGAAATCGATACAAAATTGACTAACTTCTGATGACTAAATCCATTTAGGCCATCTTTAAGGGAGATAAAACACAGATAGTCGAAAAGTTCTCTATAAATACGTCTGTTATCATTCCAATGGCGCTCTCTGTAAACTTTTCCCTTTATATTATCATGACGGTGAAAAACAGTATCAAAAATATTAGAATAAAATTGTGATAGTGTGTTTGGTATGTCTTCGCCTAAATTATAACTAATGCAGAATAAAACAACTAATATAGGTGATTTGAGAATTGAATCTTTATTTGTATGTAAAGGACTTCGTTTAAGAGCCGCACACAACTCTTCGCATTTTTCGTTGTCAGATGCTGTGTTTTTTATTATACCAAATATTTGATCTTCAGTTAATTCGCAAACAGTAAATGTTCTGAATTCTGAAAGAGTATCTATTTCTGTGTCAGGCCTACTGGTGCAGATAACATGACAGTTAAACGAATTAATGAAACGTTTTATTTCATCAACAAGTTCAAGTCTAAATTCAGGTTTAACTTCATCAAATGCATCAAGATAGATTTTGACATTACTATCAGAAAGTAATTTATGTAGCGCGTATTCAGATATATCAACTCCATAATGACTTAAAGATTTTGATATAGACAGCTCTAACGTTCCACCATTATAGTTTTTTAGTTCAAAAAAAACAGGAAGGCGATTAAATCTTTTTGCATTATTAGATAATAATTTTCGCAATAGTGTTGATTTTCCCTGTCCGGCTAATCCTTTTATCAATATAGCTCTATCATTATCTAAAGCTGTAAGGTCATTTATTTCTTGCCTTGTCTGAGTGCCTGACTGTATTATATGGATGGGGATATAAATCTCATCTATGTTAAAAGATTTATCTTGGGAAACTAAAGTCTTTATTTCAAGATTTTTTTCACAATAATCAAGGTAATGTTCCTTAAATTTTAGTATATCCATAAGTTGATACTTTTTTGCTAAAAGTTCAAAAACAGACGCTATTGTTCTTTTGGCTATATCATTACCAACAGAGGTTAACACTGCTCCAGAAATTACTCCCATGATGCACTCAGACCTTATGTTAGTGAATTACACAATTCATTGTACCAATATAATATTAACACATACCCATTAACTTAGTAAGATTGATAAATCGTTAAAAATCAGAATGATAGTAAGAGAGAAGAATTTTGATGCTTTACTGATTATGTAAAATTCTGCTCATCTATGATTTCAGGCTATTTAAGTTCGATCTAATATGAGAGTAAGTAGTTTGGAGCAGCTCTTTTTCGAGCTTGCTAGTGGGATATAAAAGGCTTTTTTTTCAAATATGATTAACGAACTGTATTTTTTAGTCCTTTTGACTTTTACCCTTGATATGTTATCTACATATAATGTGATAAATAAAAGGAGCAGTATGATGATTAATACGGTTTACCTTAGTCTGAAGAAAGTATTTAACAATGAGGTGTCAGTGGATAGTTTTTTTGAGAAAGAGCTTTCTTATTTAGATTGCAAACATATAGCAGCATTATCAGCACTGGCTTTTGTTGAGGATAAGATAAACGCTAACAAGTTGGAGACATACAGTGATATTATTGTAAGATTGGATCTTGATGATTTTGCATTTGCTATTGTATGTCTTTACGAAATGTATGAGGATAACGATATTCCATTTCCAATTCAGAGAAAGAAAGAAGTAATGTTATCAATATTGCAGGCTCTGGTTGATAATGGCAATTCTAATCTTGATGAATATCGAAGAAGAACAGAGCACGTTCTATCTGGTGCTTATACATTTGACCAATATGGGGGTGAAGACCTCCCATTATATGGAAGGAGCCGTCAACTATAGCATCCCTGCTATTAACTTGTTATTTAAGAGTTTGGTCATTTTTTTTTGAAGGTGGCATTTTTATTTTTTTAAACTCTTCTCTTTCTTCAAAAACCTTAACTGTTTGCTGTGCTATCTCTTTTGACTCCAGCCCACTACGAGCGATCTTCCCATTTTCATCATAGATATCCCATACTGTTGAGATAATCGAGCCATCTGTATCGTACTTGGTTCTTTTTTCTATCTTGTATTGAGACATACTGTTTATCCTTCACTCTATGTAAGAGACTAATAGTAGAGAGAAGAGCATACATACTGACGTTCGGAACGGCAAGAAGTAGAGTAGCGCTTCATTTCATCAGGGATGGGCACTTAGGGGTTCTGGTAGCGATAAAGCAGGATGCGAGACAAGAACAAACACGACCAATGGAACACTGGCCGTGTTTTATGCATACGCCTACTTCTCTCTATACATTTCCATGTTAAAATTATTTCCAAAGGGATTTATCACATCGAGTTTTTTGTAATTGTGGTTATCAATGATGATTCTATACGATTGGCTTGCCCCTTTCGCAAGCATGTCTTCTACAGCAGGAAACTTTTTGTTTGTGAGTTTTTCAAGAAGAGATAAATTATCAAGATCTATTTTTTCTCCATTATAAATGATTTTATCAGGATTTGATTTCAAATTGTTGAGAGAGATAACTAACTCTTTATCATTGATCTGCCATTCGCCTGCACCATTAACTCTATAGGATACGAACAAATTATCATTATTGATTTTATCGGATCTATAAGACATTTCGCCGCTCACATTGTACTTTCCGTTTGAGAAATAAGATGTCCTTAACTTCGAACTTACTATAATTCCTTGCTCAGCATATGAATATGAATCAAATGATCTCCAGGTTCCTATGATATCATCCTTCCTTTGCATATCCGGTGCATTAGGAAAGTATCCGAAATATATTCCGTAAAAAACACCAATAAGTGGCAATCCAATGACTAATGTTTTCAATGCTCTATTCATGGTGAACCTTCCATAGCAAATGCATTTGCAAACCAGAAGAACATTGTATCACGCTTTTATTTCCATAGAGATAGCTACTGATAAAGGAGTGTTAATATTATTTTTTATTTTTCTGAAAATAAATTTGTACTGCATACATTTCATCATGTAATGTTTTAAACAACAATTTTGTAAACTATTTCCAGGGCTTATCTCGAATTATTTACATTATTTTTTACATTAGCTATTAAAAGTGTTATTTCTACTACTTGCTCGTAATTAAAATGAAAAGGCAGTAAACATAAACATTTTTAGTTCTACTATTAATACAACCTGTAAAAAATTTGAAATAAAAGATAGTTATCCCATATAGTTATATCTAATTTTTAGTCTAAAAAATTTGTCAAAATTGAGGGTGAATAAATCGCAAACATAGTGGCTTTAAAAAAGTAAAAAAGGTGGTGTAATATGAGTGATTTTTATGTTAAGAATTTTATTTTTGAGGATGGGGAAAGATACTGCTTATTGTTTAATAGAGAAACTGATATTCCGACGTATTATGAGAATATGTATATAACAGTAGAGGTGAGAAACCGAACTCACTCGGTAAAGACAATGGAAGCAGTAAGCAGAACATTATTGTTATTCAATCAATTTTTAAAACTAAAGGATATAAACATAATTGAAAGAGTAATGGGGCTGAAATTCCTGACCATTTATGAGATAGATGAATTATTATATTATTTAGGCTTAAATCATACGAGTAAAAAAATTGTAAAAATTACTCATGGAAGAAGGCAGCCTGTAAGTGTAAAAACTAAGTATAACCGAATAAATTGGATCAGTAGGTATTTAAATTGGCTTTCAGAGTATCTTCTTCACAACAAGAAAGTGGATGTTAAAAAAATCAATGATTTCATAAGAACGATAAATTGCAAAAAACCAAAACTTGGTTATTATGATGACTATTATACATCAGAACCAAAATCCCTTGATGAAAATCAAAAGAAGCATCTTTTTTCTGCGATAAATGCATCCTCTCCTCAAAATCCGTTTTCAAAGACAGTTCGCATCAGGAATGAGTTAATAGTAATCATGTTGTACATGTTGGGTGTACGAGCAGGTGAGCTATTGAACATTCGTTTGCGAGATATAGATCTTGAAAACAGAACGATCAAAATAGTTCGTCGTCATGATGATCTAACGGATAACAGAATCAAGCAACCTTTAGTTAAAACTTTGAACAGAAACATTTACATGTCAGACTGGCTTGAAAGTAAAATCTACTTTTATGTACAAGGTGAACGACAAAAAAACATAAAGAAGAACAAACATGATTTTTTGTTTATCACCCAAGGGAATTCAATCAACTCAGGTCTGCCCTTAACAATAGCTGCCTATGAGAAGTTGTTCGAGCGAATAAAAGGTATTGATAGCTTACCAAAGGATTTTTCAGGGCATAAGTTAAGACATACGTGGAACTATGAATTTTCAAAAGAGGTAAGGAATGCGACGATAGAATATGGAAATATAAATGAAGAATTAATTAGATCTTATATAATGGGATGGGTTCCGAACACAAATATATCGAAAGTGTATAATCAAAGATTCATGAAAGAAATTTGTGGTCAAATTCAGAAAGCGATACAAAACAGGATGTATAAAACACTGGAGGGATTTTAAGATGATTAACCAGACAGTGTTGAAAGAGGCATTTTATATAAGATATAGCATGGCAGGCTATGAGTTTGATCTCAGAAATGAGATTTGGCATCTAAAGAAAAATTTAACGATCAACCTATCATTTCTGCATGATGTTTTAGATAAATGCTATCATGAAGGTTTTATTCATACTCTTTCATATTTTGCTCAGGAATATAAACCAGAGACAGCATATTCTTTATTTAGAAAAGTAAAATCTATAATCTTGAGATATGCTATTAGATCCTTCAGTGAACATGAACTCATTTGCGCATACAATAACTTGCAAAAAAACAATTATCGAAAGTTCAGGGTTTTCAAAGGCTTTTTAATTAAGTGGAATGAATTTGGGTATTATGGAATAGATGACAATGCATGTGAATATTTAAAAAAAATAAAAATACCTCTAATAGATATTGGAGATGTCGTTAAACGAAGAGATCCAAATTTAGGTCCATTCAACGATCAGGAAATCAATATGATAGTAGATGGTCTTGAACGTGGAAGAAAAGAAGGGGTGGTAAGTAAACAATGTTATGTTTTAATAAGGCTTTACCTTATGAATGGGAGAAGACCTACTCAACTAATGTCTTTAAAACATCGAGATGTAATAAAGGACGAAAGAGGTTTTTTTTTGAACATACCGAGGATAAAGCAGAGGGGGTATTTTTTCAGAGGTTCATTCAGAGAAGTAGAAATCACAGAGGAAGTCTGGAATATTCTAAATGAAATAATAAGAAACAACATAAGCATAGTGAAAGAAAGTATTTGTGAAGAATTAGATGACAACTTATTAAATGATTTACCTATATTTCTTTCAACGCCTCAATTAGCTAAGGTATCAGAAGGAATTGATTTCTCTGAATACTTAAAAAATGATTTTTTACATATTGGTACCGGCCATGCTCGAAGTTGGTTAAAAAAATTTGCAAAGAAAATGAAAATATATACACCGAGGACAGGTGAATTATTGAACATACATCCTATAAGGTTTCGCTACACCTATGGAACTTTATTAGCGAGAAATGGATGGAGGGTAGATGCTATCGCTTTCGCTATGGATCATTCTTCTGATACCAGTGTTGGTTATTATATAAAAAATTTATCCGATAACGTTAATGTTATAGACAAAGCAGTAGAACGTTATCTAACAGATCTATCAGATGTATTTCTTGGTAAAAGAGGATACCACGGAGATTTATTACAAAAAGCCCTCGCAATGGATATAAAAAAAGAAAACAAAAACAATAGAAACTGTGAAAGTTGCCAACATTTTAAAGCATGGGGAAAGGAGATAAAATGACTGTTTTAATTTTTAAACCATCAAAAGATGAGCAGGATAAAAATGTAGAGGAATTTATTGTTTTTTGTAAAAAGCTATTTAACCATGAGAAGAGAAAATATACATGGGATGATAATGTTTGGGATAAGGTGGGAACATTTATTAAATTAAAAACAAAACATTGGGATAATGGTAATTCCATGAATGCTGAATTTATTGATTTTGCAAAGTCTTATATTATTTACCAAAGAGGACTATCTAAAAAGAGAAATTTAAAACGTGAGATGTGGGTTTTGAAAGCTATTGAAGCATCATTAATTAAGTTAAAGGGCAGGGCATGTATTACTGACTGTAATACTATTGTTTTTAACTTGGCTGTAAATATCCTTCAAAAAAATTATTCGGAAAGCACTACATATGGAGCTTCAATAGAACTGGAAAAATTGTCGGCTTTTCTTCTTGAAAAGAAATTAGTCAAAGACTTTTTTATAGGATGGGTAAATCCTTTAAGATTGAAAAGGATTGAGAATTATAAACCCCTTTCCGAGGTGATTGGAGAAAAAGGAAAGTTATCCAAATTATCAGCCATAGAAGCATTAGCCTGTATTTTTGCGAAGGAAGATTCAGAACTAAGCGAAAAGGATCAATATGTAAGTTCTGTCTTCGCTCTCTTGATGTGTGCCCCAAGTCGAATTTCAGAGATCCTTGCTTTGCCAGCAGATTGCGAAATTGTAGAACAAGATAAAGATGGTGTTGAGCATTATGGGCTTCGCTTTTATTCTGGCAAAAGTTATGGAGCAGACATTAAATGGATACCTACCGTAATGGTGCCTGTTGCACAAAAAGCAGTTGCAAGGCTCAGGAGGCTATCTACGAATGCAAGAGCCGTTGCTGCTTGGCATGAAAAGAGCATAACTGTTTATAGACTACCTAACTGCCCGGATGTTGATGAAGAACAACCTCTAACAAATGTCCAGACATATCAGGCTTTAGGATACAAAATAAATGAAAAATATAGTTGCAAGCTTAAATTAAAAGATTTATTTTTAAATGATAAGGAAAAATTCTTATATAAAGATTATTCATATACATTGAGAACTCTATTTCAAAGCATTCGTAATTCACCCCCGCCAGATTTCCCGTTTTTTGACAGGGAGAAAGGGATTAAATATTCAAATGCTCTTTGTGTTATTAATGGATGTCAATTTAGTGAGAATAAGCAAACCAACTTTTGGCAAATTCATAAACCTTCTGTTGATAGTGTAATCATAGAAATTGGGCCAAAAAATAAAGGAGGCCCGAATATATTCGAAAAACATGGTTTTTTAGATAGATATGGCAACCCCTTGATTCTAAATAGTCATCAGGCAAGACATTTATTAAACACGTTTGCCTACCTAGGTGGGATGTCTGATTTTGATATCGCAAGATGGTCTGGTCGTAATAATATTACCAGCAATAGGGATTACAATAATGTTTCAGAGGAGCACATGAACGGTTATGCCACCGACATAAGCGAACAGAAGCAAAGTACCATTGAGCCTTTCTTAGACACTGATAGTGAAGTCTCTGACTCGAACCTTGATCCTAATGCTCATGGTGCTGTGCTTGCTACAGAACATGGGTATTGCCAACATCACTACGCCATTAAACCATGTTCCAGGTTCCCTGGATTAGATGACATAACAGGTAGCAGCAGCATCGAGTTGGCCGAGCTTGTAGATAAGTTGGCATACAAGACTGAACAAGACAAGAACGATGGCGTATATGGTGCAGAACAATGGTTAGAACTACATCTTAGATATAAAGAAAAACTCAATAAAAAATAGGAGGGAGTATGGCAAAGCATTTAAGTAGAAGAGATATCAATTATATACTTTATTCAATCACCGAGTGGAACATGAAAGGCGACAAGCTAACTTGGAACAACTTATGCAAAAAAGTATCAAAAAAAAATCGGGAAAACCCCAACAAGGCAATCCTTATATACACACAAAGAAATCGTAAATTTATACACGGCTAAAAAGAAGGCTATCAGGCAGAACGTTGATCACGTTGAGAAACCATCCAACATCAAGGATGCATATCAAAGGCTTTCAAAAATGGAATTGAAAGTTGCGGAATTATCTAATCTAAATAAGATACTTCAAGAGACTATCGTTAAGCTACAGTACAGTTGCTATCTCAAAGGGATAAAAGAACATGAGATAGAAGAAAACTTTCCCATCATTAAAAGATAATATTGATAGCTTTTAACTATTGACATGGAGAAATATTATGTTATTTGTTTTCTTGTCAGGAAGACAAAATTTCACCATTGCAAGGATGCATATTATGGAAAAGCTAAATAGCATGGAACGTTTTCTCATACTCTTTGAACGCTTCATTAAAAAGCTTGAAGAGTCCGGGTTGTCAGAATCTGACATAATAGATAAATCATATCTGTTTTGTGTCGGTTTCTATATCAAGTATAAAAATGACATTGATAATATAGAGTTAGCTAACAGAGATGTAGTTTTATCTTTTATGCTTACCTCTTATTACTGTTTCATAAACAATATAGAAAATAGAGTAGTCGATTCTGATAAAATAAGAAGAATGTGCAGTCTTCTTATTCACTTTATTTTGAATAACAAAACAAATAGTGAAAATGTTTTCATTAACGAAAAAAGAAAATATGATCGTTCCGTGTTAGCAAAATCATTAAGAGATAGAAATGTAAACTATATAGCTAACTATAACAAAAATGCTTAAACAGAATCTACTTCAATATAGACTCTGTTTTAAGCAAGATGTGTTTTGATTTCATGCAGCATTCAAATTCTGGTCAAAGATCTCCATCCATTGATTAAGTTGTGCTTTGAGATCATTAATACCCTTACGAGAGTTAAAAGAATCATTACGAGGATAGAACCGGATATGCCACTCTGGTTTACGAACGTCTTTTACACGGATAAAGAGACCTGTATCAGCAATGTTTTGACCTAATGTTTTACCATTCTCTCTGATACTACTTAAACCAGCACCTGCAACTTCACCACCGTATGTAATGTTGTAGTGCCACTCTTTGATGTCATCAAAAGAATACGTTTTTGCACCCTCGTTATTTTTAAGGAAAACCTCTTTCTTATTTGTGTCTAACCGGATTTCACAATCATTGAATTTATGACGATAGATCCCATCATTATTATCATTAATATAATTCAAAGTGGCAGAGTTATTTCTTTTGACAACATATTTACCATAAGCTGTTGCACATAACATAGCACTGATAAAAAACAGAGGAACCCAATAAACTGACATAACTTTAGCACCCCCAAAATAAGCAACAAAAACAGGGAGTGCAATCGCCAGTAATACACGCTTCATCATGAAGTATTTCATACGTTTGTTCCTGTACGATGTAAAAAGAAATTGAAAATAGGCTAGTAAAATCAATCTATTAGCCGACATTTCGTTCAAGGTACATTTTGGACGAAGCGATGAAGTTATCAAATCATTTGTACCGATCGATACTTTCATCTTGATAGTTTATTCCTATCATATGTGATTTATCGATCGATTGTGACGATCAATTAATTATACTAAAATCAATGATATAGCTGTTTGCAGCAATAATAATGCTAAATTTTAGACCTAAAACCGTTTGTTTTTGTAGCTTTTTCAACAGCAGAAAGAGGTGGTGTGTCTATAGGAAGGGGGATAGCCGAAAAAATCTTGGGGGGCTGCTTAAACGCCTTTAACAATGGATTACGTAGTTTTTTGATGGTGTTAACTATTTTGTCTACCCAGGGGATGGTTTCTATCCATCGCATCGCTACGTCCACATAGCTTTTACCTGTGGTTTTAACTTTCTCTTGATAGATATCATCTGCTACAGGCAAGACAGATAAAGGAAGCAGGGTGTTTTCTGCATCTATACCACCAAAAAAACTTACGGCATCAGCTTTCACTATCTTGATAATTTCTTCTGGGTTGGTTGCATTGAAGGCAATGGAAGCTTTTCTATCATCTACGACAAGGGGATCAATGATGATGAACGGCTCTAAGTTTTTCCATGTATACTTTTTACCTAATTGGGATGCTTTGAATGAAATTTTGGCGTATTCAAAGGAAAAACCGTTCATTTTTCCGGTTGAAGCCCTGTTGGGGATTGCTTTTATCTTCTGAACTGCAAGCTGCTGCACAAACCTTTCTTCGGAAATCTTGCTGGTTATGAGTGTATCTATAGCTTCTTGTATGATTGTTTTTGGGCATTTTTTGCCAGTTCTTTTCTCCTGCATCGCTTCATTACGTGATTTCTTACGCTTTACTGTTGATGAAGAGGGTTTTAGTGCATCAGCTCCTTTGGTTTGCGTTAGCTGGTAGTCCTTTTCAAGTTCCTGGATGATACGTGTGCTGATAAGGTTCTCATTTTTACCTAAGTAGAGCTTCCCGGATGTTGCATCGATGCGACTTGCTACTATGTGAATATGTTGGCCATCTTTATCATCATGAAGCACGTATGCACGTAGATGCGTTTCAGAGAAGCCCATACGCTTCATGTAGTCATCAGCTATCTGTTTCCATTTCTGCATTGGTAAACTCTCACCAACAGGAAGACGTAAAGAGTTATGCCATACAGGTTTACTTACATCGGAGCGTAGGAGCTTCGTAGCGTTGAACTCTGCACTTAGTGCTTCTGCGAAGCTTTCTATGACATTGCCACCGACTACATACGGATCTGACTTGTGGTGCGAAGCAGGTTTTAATAAATAAGAAATAAGCCCGTTAAAGGTTTTCCCTCTTTTGATTTTTTGCATCCCTTTCATTAAAGCTAACTCATAGATCTCTTGGAGGATGTAAGACAGAAGCGAAGCTCAGAAATTTGGCGCTTCACTGCGAAGATCTCTGTCTTTGTAAGCTGACCACCAGTGCTTTTACTTTCGAGATGAATAAGTAGCTTGTTCAGCTTCTGTGAAATTTCGCTGAGGGATTTCCAAGCTTCTATGTTGATTGAAGGAACCACTATGGGAAGCTTATCAAGAGAAGCTAATCTGAGCCATTCCCCCTTGCTTTTCTCTCCACGCTTAACATTAAGAATCTGTAGTTCTTCATGGTTCAATCTAACACTGATGCAATGCGTTCTTAATAAATTTTGATGTGATTCGTTTTTATTAATTTTATTAAAAGTATTTTTCATACGAACTCCTTTCGTTTTTTGACAGAAGCATATTCCTTATGCTTAGAATATGTATAATGCAGAAGATAAAAATGTCAAAGCATAGGTTGAATGAATAAAGAATCTATTGCTGAAATGAAACAACGTTTTCAGGGAATTTTGCGTTGTTGTTTTTGGTTTTGATGTTCTTTTTTAACCGAAGGGCGAAAAAGCAAGGTCAACTTGAGAAGCGTAGCTTCGATAAGTTAGCCCTTGCTTTCTTCCGCTAAAAGTAGTGATGAGTTCTTGACATTCTTAAAAAATATAGTAGTGGTATATTATGTTTTTTATAAGGAAAAATAAAAATGAAGAAAAAAGATTACATAATTACATTCACAGTGCTATTTTTATTTGTACTATCTTTCATTTCTATCTTTGTTATAGATTATTCGTGGGGTAAGAATAGGGGGTTTGGTGAGGTTTTACTTATGATATCTCCGGTTTTATATCTGTTTTTATTTCCATTTATATTCCCTCCAATGCAAAACAAGAGTAAAAATAATCCACTTGTGTAACAAGTGGATTTGATATGTTATTGTGCAGGACTGTTTTCAGAAATGTCGAAGAAATAACTGAGAGTTTTATGTGCAATAGTGTAAATTATGTTAGCTAATGATAATGCCGCCACCCATACCAGAATTAAATATCCTAAAACACTCTGGAAAAAATAGGGAAATAAATTATTTGTAGAGTCAGGTAATGCGTCGAGACACAAAGTTAGAGCAGATGCAGTCGCTGCTATGGCATATAATAGCTCAGCATGAGGTTTAATCCGTTTATAAAAAGCAGAAAGCCCAAACGATATTATTATAGGTGGGGCCAATAAAAAGTAATTAGATGTATCCATTCCATTATTTTCTTTCCTATATATTAAATATGCAACCGTCAATAAACCTAATATCATTAGACCTAATGCTGATAAATTCCAGTAACGAAGTATTTTATTATTCATTTATTAATATCGCTCTCATCAATTATCTGATATTTAAATTCATACAGCTTCTTTCGATCTGCTGCCGCCAAATAACAATTGGAAATATTTTCTTTATTTGGAATTATTAGCATGAGAAAAAAAGGCCTTGTATGACCTGATTTGATAAACAAGTCTTGGATACTGCGGATATCCGTTCCTGATGGGGTTGCTACGACTTCGTTATGTGTATGCCAATCACCTAAGTAATGAAATCCGTCTTCGAAAAACGAAATGATATCTTCTTTGGCTTTTTTCTCATTTAACTTGAAGAAATTTCTTTTCCTCAAGTCAAAAGGGCTTGGTGTGGTTATTTTATTGATTTCAATCTCTGAGTCATTGAGATTATTGGAAAATAACATTCCCCCAGATTCTTTACTAAAACAGTGAGTTTGACGGTGAGAAAATAATTCATCTACTATGCTTTGGCTGATGCGTATTTTAAAATCTAATTCGGCACAATGAAATTTATGCATCACGTTTTTCCCAATTAGAATTTTCAAAAACAAGAGGTATGATACAATCACCCTTTTCTGGATTTCCGAATTGTGCTATCCATTTATCATTCCATTTTCCACCCAATTCTAAAAGTTCTGCTTCTCTTCCTAAATAACTATACCCGATTAACCTGAAGATGCATTTTTCAGGGTCTGGAAGTTGTCGTTAATCCGGCATGTCAATCTGCCAGCGATAACCGGTAATTTTTCTCTGAAGAAGCGATGTATTTCCTCCCTGA
>Ga0157366_1000247_pt1 | contig 26308 bp, 40 predicted proteins | sample AttbisABBM1_FD_113149 | JGI IMG/M metagenome (GOLD analysis project Ga0157366, IMG submission 113149) | Fungus gardens microbial communities from leaf cutter ant in Botucatu, State of São Paulo, Brazil - Atta bisphaerica ABBM1 | ecosystem: Host-associated > Fungi > Mycelium > Unclassified ...
AGGTGAGCTCGTTGACGCTTTACCAAATGTAACAACCTTAAGCTTGAGCTCAGGTTGCAACTAAGGCAAAGACTTGAGAAAGGATAAGGGGAGATAGAATTGGTAAAGCGTAAGGACACATGAGTGTATCTACGCTATTTATGTGAGTCCATAGTTCAGTAATGCGATATGCACGAGGTTTAGGACATGAGGAGACCACAAGGATAAAGTAAGGTAACAACACCTTCTACATGAGGCGCTAACTGAGACTACATGTGGCGCAGCCGATCATATCGTCATATCCTTTACCCATGTCCATGCTGTCCCAGGAGGCATCAATCATAACAGTATTTGTTTCTTTTAATACTACAAATAAATAGAGATGTAACAGTAGCTATTAGAAGTCTGAGAATACTGTTAAGTATAGTTCTTGCTTCAAGTGGAAGTCCACAATTAGTCACATAAAAGTGGTCAGATCAAGCTGGGATACTTATCCAGAATTAGATATAAGTTATCTAGAGTATATAATATAGTTATGGTCTCAGATAGAGTCAAAGTTTAAGAAAGCATAAGAAAAAGCAGGTTACTAGGATTCAATTATCAGACTGGGAAGAGTACAAAGTATCTACTTGGTTTTAAATACTAAGTACTATAGTTGGAACTGTAGCTAAGAAATGGTAGAGTAAAGAATAGTTAAAGAAATAATATAGAGACAATCTCTGAACAATATGATGATCCAACAAACTTTGAGCTGTGATTCTCAAAATCCTGGTACTACTTCTCTCTAGTTGCTACTATTATGAGCTTCCTCTCTTTTTTAGCAATTCTTCTAGACACTTCTACCTGGGTTTTTAACCACTCAGTCATTATCATTCCCTGGTTATGTCTGCACTATTCTGCCAGATTGGAATGTATCTGTAGTAGTATTTAGAATATAGTTGTTACTCTCAGAAGTTCCCATTTTGTTCTTTTAGGACTTCCTGGAGGTAAGTTCTCCTGTACTTCATTAAGTGAATATATCTCTTAGGACTTCCTAAAGGTTGTGAAAGTCTATGTAAGCACTATGGACCCTGCTAGTTGCCCTAACAGTAACAAGTTGCTAGATGATGAAATATAGAAACTTGTTCAATACATGAGTTGTACATGAATGTGGAAAACATCTAGAACTGGTGAGAGATTTTATCTAAAAATACCTTGGATGTCTCAGAGATGGGTCTGTGACAAGTTGTCAGAGTGGTTTCTTAGGCTACTAGGTCCTCTTATTTATCACAAGTGCTCTTATTATTAGAATAAGATAATGGCTTTACCAGGAATCAAACACAGAATCAGCCAGAAATTGCATTAGCAGCTCTAACCATTAAGCTTATATGCTCTAGGTATTAAAGGAGTTGGAAGATACTATGTACATACCAACCAAGGATATCTACTAACCACAGGTTCATGCCTGAGGCTGAAACACTTTGCTCCTAACCTATCAGGTGACTTGACCAGTCATCACCTAACACTTATTTTATCAGTAACCTGCCTGTAGAGCAGTGGAAGGAAGAAAATGTAAAAGAGGAAACAAGAAGATTAATGCTATTGCCCCAGCTTAGAACGAGGCTGGGGTCACTATAAAATACAAGGGTTAGGGGTTAGGGCTCCATCAAGATTAGGGCTCCATCAAGTTCTAGAGTAGAACCCATCCTAATTATAGAAGGATCTGATCCTTCTCTATCAATTAGTTTATCACCAATCTGCTGAGAGTATCTGGTTCTGGATAAGGATTAGCTGTGGCTGATTCTCATGGTACATGCTATAACGAACGTTGATGGTTGATTAATTTATAATCAATTGTAATAATAGCAAGCTACTAGGACTTTTTTTTTGACGCGTTCTCTCGATGCATTTTGTACTTCTAAGAATTCACTTCCTTAATTGATTAGCTTTCTGTGCATAGCATTGGTGGTGTTGAAGGTAGACACCATCGGCTGAGCGATGGTCCTCTCTTAGCAGGCCCTCGCCAGACCTTTCCATACATCTTTCAGTTGCCTATATATCCCAACGGCCCACCTCAGCAACTGAGGTAGGGTCCCCCATCTTACTGTACCCACCAAACATAGTTGTATCTCACTTTAGTGGTGATAGGAGGAACCAATATATGCTCGAAAGAACTGCCTCAATTTTATAGATACTAGGATTATATATTATCAGCGCACATACCGGAGCCAGTGAGATACAACAGGTGGCGTGAGGACATTTGTGATTGTGAGCATTTTGTTGATTATTGATTGGATATTGCAGAGTCGTTAGTATATCACCATATGAGGGCATGCTCTCACTGCATGAACTGAATCAAATCGTCAGATGGGAGCATTTGTGAATAACACCACATACTTCTTCTGCGCGTTTCTCGGATACGGAAGCCGCGCTGCCGTATTTCCTTGCTTCTTTGTTGCTGATGAGACTTGTCGCTCGGCCAAGTTCTCGAAATTCTGACCAGAAGTCTGGGTTTCCAGAAGTCTGCAAGCACTTCTCCTTGAGAGCTGGCAAGTATCTGATTAATAATCAAATTATTGTTTTAGTGAAGGACTTGAAAAGGTTTACGTGTTCCATGCGTCAATTTCATTCTCCTACGAGGTTGACATGACTCATTCGGGCTACCTTAGCAATGATTATCCAAACTTACCTTTAGGCAGATGTCCCTCATAGTTTTCATACACTCAATCATCTCCTTGTGTCGCCTCGACGCGAGTGGCTTTATCAAAATTTCGATAATCACTTCGAACAAATCAGATACGACCTTGGTGACGAGACCCCCTTGAGACAAATACTTCTCAAAGTCTTTCAAGGGATGCGTTGTCCCTATGATTCTTCCAGGCGCTCTACTAGGATCTATATATGACGATACCGAACGTGCGGATGTTGGTAACGGACTTCCATGCCGGGATGAGGGTTCAGATCTTGCGGGGAATTTCTCTGAGTTGAGCGAGAGATCGCTGAGCTTTCTGTCAACAGGGGCCTGGACTGTGATATAACCTTCTCCATCATCCTCTGTTTCACTGTCATCTTGGTTGGCAACTTGGACTTTGCCCTTTCTATCTGTTGGTGGCACACACTCTGGCTTGAGTTCGTCCTTCATTACTGGCACGAGTCCGGTATTCGTCTTCAGTGACTCAGGTTTTCTGTCTAACAATAACATCTCGTCGTCTTCCATGGTCGCGAGTTCATGCTCCTGCTTTGCAGCACCTCTTTTAGACATGGACTTGGGAACTTCTTTGACTTTGAATTCGTTTTTGCATTTGTCAATCGAACTTCTGGCGCGCTTGAGGACCTTTTTGGGCGCATACAAGTATTTGAGAAGTTCGGGGTGAGGTGGAGGAAGAGGATTGGTTGCAATATCGGAGACGACGGCACAATGGAGCATAGCTTGTTTGATGCGGTGAATGGAGGGGTTGTACGAGTATGCGGGATTGAACCACGGCGTGCGATTACTAGGTGAGAATGGATGAGTTAGAGTGCTATTGATACGATCGGCAAGGTTCAAAAATTTAATTTATACACACCCTTCTTCGTCTTTGTCTCCAGCAGTCATAAGATCCATAGCATCCACGAAGTCATTCATTACATCCTGTTGGAATTCTGTGGGAATATACGGGTGCTTGGTAATTACCTCCCCAGATTTAGAAATGAGTTTATCAAGCGAGGCGAAGGTGTATCGACGGACATCATCTGCGAAAGGCATCTGGGGTGACTCAGCCAATTTTTTGAACCGGAGTAGTGAGAGAGTAATACCTGGGTCCAGAGGAAACATTCAACTTTTTCAAAGACTTCAGGGAATAGGACACCCATTTTTACATCCATACTGTCTTTGGATACCCAGCGAGCAATAGCAACACTACCCTTTTCGTACATGGCTTGTACTATGGAAGACAGTGCGACTTGTTGTTGAGGAGACGAAGGATCAGCCCAGATATATTGGACTTCTCCCATCAGCTGTTCGCGGCGTAACTAGAACGAGAAATGAGGTACTTCCCAAGAGAAACAGAGTGAAACATACCTTCTTGGCAGGGAAAAATCCACATATGTCGATACCTTTCTTGGTTTGAAGACGAGGGAATTGACCATCTGGGCATGGAGTATATGTCACACCATATTTGAATCCCCTGACAAGTTCTTCCATATCAACTTTCTCGAGATTCTCTTCTTTATCTCCATCTTTGGGCTTGGTATTACCAACATCCTCTTCCATCTTGATGTTGCCGTCCACATCCTTATGCTTACCACCACCTCGATCCACATAATACTCAGTCCGCATTTTCAACGGTGTATAAGACACTTGTGGCTCGCCAGACTTGCCAGCACGAAAAGTAACGGGCTGGCCGGATTCATCTTCGCGTAAAGCATATTTCTTCCAGCTCTTAGGCCGAGCCACAGCAGTGCATTTACTGACTTTGACTAAAATTTCAATAGCTTCCTCGGCTCTAGTTTCAACATCGCCAAGACGGAGAATTGCACCCATTAGCGTTGAGCGCACAGGTGTGATATCAGGTTTGACAATTTCCTGTAGGGCAAAGGTGCAATTTCCCACTACACCTTGCTCCATGTTGCTAGTCAGGGTGTGGTAGAACTCTTCATTCGTACGCTGTGAAATTTGATAATCACTGAAGCAGGAGGGAAGAAAGGGCGAGGTACTTTAAATACACTTTTATTGGGTTCTGTGAATGGTAGCTCTTCGTCGTCGAAGTCAACACCTCTAACACAACACAGAGTGAGTAGAATGAAATCACGAGGTTAGAAGAAAACAGACATTATAGCTAAAGAGATACTGAGATCGTCCATCTTCCTGACTGTCGACTGCCAGTCTTCTATTTCGATGGGACACTCAGCATTAGTGAGCAATATAATTTTCCGCGTCCAAGTCTTCTTAGTTGCCAAATAGTCGGCTTGTGTTTCGATACCAACAATCAGAGCATCGACAGCTATTGAGACCATGAACGTGGGTTATGAATAGACAGAATTCAACTTTCCATCGCCCGAGATACTTGAAGGCCGCAGCTCGTCTAGCTTGGCTAGAGTGTTGGCGTTGGGTTGTGAGATTGATATATAATCCTCAACATTATGGTAGCCACCATTTGAGTGGTGCACAATGTTGTCCGTTTCTGACAAAGCTATCAGAGCGCACTAAGGAGCAGAGCTTCGTCGAAAGCACCTTGAGAACCAAATATGATTACACCACACTGGTCTGTCTTGCGTCCATTGAAGATCTGAGGTCGAGGGTCGGCTAATGAACTGTCTCTGACCAGGAATACAGCAGACCATTTCTTGGACTTTAAGTTTGACGAATTGCAGCACATATTCGAGGTGTGTAACTGTCGTTGAAATCATTTCTCCATTGGGTCCGGGCAGCTCCACTGTCTTGAGGGTGCCCATGGGGGGAGATGTGTCTATGAGAAACATGGTAACTGTATACTTTTAGTTTTGTCAACATTATGCGGGTGCAGTCAGTATTTGGAAGTATGCATACTCCTGCTCGCTCAGCTGGCATGATAGAAACAAAGGGACTTGATCTGGCGGGTCTGGCGGGTCTATCACGTCGCACGTGATCCTATCATGCAAAGTCACGTTTTGTCTTGAGTCACAGGACTAGTCTGAGCCATCACGCGGCAATTCGTGACTTTTCAAAGCCGCCTTGGATTTTTCTCAGTATCACCTCTTGTAGGTTTCTCGTCTTTCACACAGACCACCCATGTCCGCCCAAATGCTGGGAAGTGGTGTCCAACCACCTATCCAGCACCAGCAGCGACCACAGTCCATCCCCGATATTCAGCAGCTCATGGCCGTGAGTCTCTCAGTCGTCCTCTCTTAAACAAGATACTCATTTCGTATCAGCGTGCATCATTCCTCCGAAAAAACCCCACGGAGCAGAAGAATCCCCATGAGTTGGAGCAGATTATGAAGTACCTCACTGCTGTTGGCAACAGTACGTCTTGACTTTTTGGTCTTTCAGATGATACTCATACTCGATTCATACAGTGCAAGGCCGGATCCAGGGATCTCAACAACAAGCACTTGTACAGCAGAACCAGCAGGTCCCAATGACCAATGGTCATGGGTCCCATATTAATGGCACTTCCACTCCTCCGTCTGATTCTATCCCGAACCCAGGTCAAATCGTGACCCAGACTCCTATATCCTTCACACAAGATCAAGTTATTGCTCTGCGTAATCAGATACAAGCTTACAAGTTTATCACCCGCAATGTGCCGCTCTCCGAGTCGATGTTACAGGCTATTAGGGTTCAGAACAGCGCCATATCAGACCTTGAAAAGGTCGCTCAGCCCGCGACCATGATTAACAGGATTGTTGATGCGGCCGTCAAGTCTGCTAAAGGCGAGGCCAGTCTTCCTGCGACCCCTGCCGCCTCCACTAATACAGATGAGGTCAAAGTGGAGGAGGTGGACGTAGACCCAATCAACCCTGCCGACTTGCCTAAAGGACCCTTCCTTGAGGACGATGTCAACTCAGGAATATACCCTTATAATGCATATCGCCACCCCTTCACCCACCTGAAGCGCCATACAGAGAATGACCCTCCCATGTTGGCCACCCGCCTCCAACGCCTTCTGATTCCGACTATCATGCCAGCTGGTCTTGATGCTCACCAAATCTTGAACGAACGTGATCGCTACATTGACGCTCGTATTCAACAGCGCATTCGCGAGCTTGAAGCTATGTCCTCCACGATTGGCGACGGTACCTTTGGGGTCGAGACAGAGGTAAAGAGCGAGGTGACTGATGAAAAGGGAAATCCTCTCAACTTTCTCACATACCCTCCTCCTACTTCCCATGGAAAACTTCATGCATTGATTGAGCTCAAGTCATTACACGTCCTTGACAAACAACGTAGCCTGAGAGCCATGGTCGCTGAACGTCTAAATCACGGTTCGATGCTTCCTCTCAATCGTCTCGATTTCCGTCGTACTCGTAGACCAACCATCCGCGATGCTCGTGCTACCGAACAATCTGAGCGCCGGCAGCGAGCTGAACGTGAACGTCGTGCTAAACACAAGCACGTCGAGCAGCTCACCATTATCTGTACCCATGGTCGCGAGGTTATCCATGTGAATCGCAATGCGCAAGATCGTGTCTTGCGGCTGGGGCGGAACGTGCTGAATTTCCACATTAACACTGAGAAGGAAGAGCAAAAACGTATCGAGCGCCTGGCGAAGGAGCGTCTCAGGGCTCTTAAAGCTGACGATGAAGAAGCATACATGAAGCTCATTGATACTGCCAAGGACACACGTATCACCCAGCTCTTGCGTCAAACCGATGGGTTTCTCGATTCCCTTGCGCAGGCTGTCCAACAACAGCAGAACGAAGGCGGCTTGGCTCACTCTGACGAACCGCCAATGTCAGAAGCCTCTTTTGGTGCTCAGGTCACCAATGATGAAACTATTGGTACAGACAAGAAGGTCGATTATTACGCTGTCGCTCATCGTATTCAGGAGAAGATTGTCCAACAGCCGAGTATTCTCGTGGGTGGTACATTGAAGGAGTATCAGCTCAAGGGCTTGCAATGGATGGTCAGCTTGTACAACAACAAACTCAACGGAATTTTGGCAGATGAGATGGTAAGCTTGGTCTTGAGTGGTCTAATGCAAAAGGATGCTGACAATACTTTCATAGGGTCTCGGAAAGACGATCCAAACTATTTCTCTCGTTACCTTCCTCATTGAGATCAAGCGACAACGTGGACCATATCTCGTTATCGTGCCTCTTTCAACAATGACGAACTGGTCCGGAGAGTTTGCGAAGTGGGCTCCATCAGTCAGAACAATTTCGTACAAGGGCAACCCCATGCAGCGGCGAGTTCTTCAAGGCGAACTGCGGATGAATCAATTTCAAGTGTTGTTGACAACGTATGAGTATATTATCAAGGATCGTCCACATCTCAGTAAGATTAAGTGGATCCATATGGTCATTGGTATGAACCCCTCTTATCCTCCCTGTTTTCTAAGGCTAATATTTGTGTGCACATAGATGAGGGTCACCGCATGAAGAACACTCAGTCTAAACTAGTTCAAACGCTGACGACGTACTACCATTCCAAATATCGTCTCATTCTCACCGGAACACCGCTTCAGAACAATCTTCCTGAATTATGGGCTTTACTCAACTTTGTCCTTCCTAAAATTTTCAATTCCGTCAAGTCGTTCGATGAGTGGTTCAATACACCATTCGCAAACTCAGGAACCGGGGACAAGATCGAGCTAAATGAAGAAGAGGCGCTTCTTATTATTCGTCGCCTGCATAAGGTGCTTCGTCCATTTTTGCTCAGGCGTTTGAAAAAGGATGTTGAGAGCGAGCTGCCGGATAAAACTGAGAAAGTTGTCAAGGTACGCATGAGCGCGTTGCAGTCGCAGCTGTACAAGCAGATGAAGAAATCCAAGATGATTGCTGGTGGAAAGGAGACAAAGGGGTTCGTTCCTCTGACTCACTTCCAACCGATGTGAGATTACTGATACGTTTTGGACTCAAAGAAAGCCTGCAGGCATTAAAGGCCTCAGTAATGAGCTCATGCAATTGCGCAAAATCTGCCAGCACCCTTACCTGTTTGAGAGCGTCGAGGACAAGGTCAATCCCAGTGGATATATAGACGAAAAGATTATTCGAACATCTGGGAAGATTGAACTTCTCCATCGCATTCTTCCTAAATTCTTCGTCACTGGTCATCGAGTATGTCTCCCTTGGGCTATCTTAGCCACTGTCTGATGCGTCTTCCAGGTCTTGATTTTCTTCCAAATGACAAAAGTCATGGATATTATGGAAGACTTTTTGAAGATGATGGGCTGGAAACATCTACGTCTCGATGGTGGTACCAAGACAGAAGAACGTGCATCTTTCGTGCAGCTTTTTAATGTACAAGATTCAGAATACAAGGTTTTCATACTATCCACGAGAGCCGGCGGCTTGGGTCTGAACTTGCAGACCGCTGACACTGTAATCATGTATGCTATGCTTTGTCTTTATGCGACTTATTGATTTATCATCTTGACAGCTTCGATTCTGACTGGTAGGCCAACGAGACATAATTTAATGCTGATGGCTTATTGGCTTGCAGGAATCCTCATGCTGATCTTCAAGCACAGGATCGTGCTCACCGTATCGGTCAAACCAAATCTGTGCTTATCCTTCGGTTTATTACGGAGAAAAGTGTTGAGGAGTCCATGTACCAACGAGCAAGATATAAGCTCGATATTGATGATAAGGTTATTCAAGCAGGCCGCTTCGATAACAAGTCTACCCAGGAGGAACAAGAAGAATTCTTGGTACGTCGCCGGTATGAGTGAAAAGAGTCAAATTGACTGTCTTTACACAGCGTTCTATTCTCGAGGCAGACCAAGAAGAAGAGAACGAGGAAGCTGGCGACATGAATGATGACGAACTCAATCTCCTGATTGCGCGGAGTGAAGAGGAACAAAGAATCTTCCACGAACTTGACAAGAAACGAGAACGAGATGTGTTGGAGGCGTGGCGTAGTGCAGGTAACAGGGGTAAACCACCTCCGCCTCTCATGCAGCTCGAGGAACTGCCTGAGATTTATCAAACGGATGAACCTTTTGACGTGAAGGAGGCGGACGAGGTCATTGAGGGACGTGGACAGAGAAAGAGGAATGTTGTCAGTTATAATGATGGGCTTAGTGATGACGCTTGGGCAATGGTGAGCACTCATGCATTTTCCCATGTGTGGGAGGACAGTTCGACTGATGTGTCCTAGGCGGTCGAGGAGGGTGAAGACCTGCAGGAGTTGTCCGAACGTACAAGAGAGAAGAAAGAGCGCAGGCCCAATAACAAGCTCCTTAAGGAGGCAGAGGCTTCTGCTAGAGGTACTCCCGTGTCGGATGTGGACAGTCGTGGTCGAAAGTTCAAGAAGGGTAAGAACAAGGGAGATGAAAACAGTGCCGGATCGAAGAGAAAGCGTGGTCAGAAATCAATGTCGGTAACATCCTCAATCGCGGATGACGAGGAGGAAGATCACGATCCGGTATGAATGCTGAATTTTTGTACCCCATCTATCTGGACTAAGGTTTGTTTCCAGAAACGACGAAAGAAAGTTGGTAATTCTGCTCACGAGCTTTCTCCTGCCATTCGAGAGAAGATGAAGAAAGCATTTGGGGAGTGTCATAAAGCAGTCCTTGCTTGCGAGGATGAGACTGGCCGTAAGCGTTGTGAACTTTTTCGTGAGCTGCCTGATAAAAGGGTATGCGTTTGCTTATTCTTGGAGATTTGACCTTGTTTACCCTTGACGGTAGGATTACCCTGACTATTACCAACTTATTTCGCAACCCATCGCTCTTTCGCACCTCCGCAAACGAGCCAATAGCAATTATTACAAGAATGTACAGACCTATAAGGACGACTGGACACTCATGTTCAATAATGCACGGACATATAATCAGGAAGGGTCGTGGGTCTATGTCGATGCAGAAGAGATGGAAAAGGTGTTCTTATGCACTTTCACTCGGGTCATGGTCCACTCCGGACTGCCTGGTGCATCGTCTGCTGTTACTGGTTATGAATCTGCATTAACACCCATGGAGGAAGATGAGAAACCACCGCCGTCAGTACGTGGCCGGAGCACTGGGAAGAGGCAGGTTATCAGTGATGAAGAGTACTTGACTCCGAGTGATGATGACTAGTCGAATGCCATAATTTCCATTCCTCAGGCTGTTTCCTCTGATGTGTCCTCTCTTTATTGTGCCTTGTCTGTTACCCAGAACTATGTCATCCCTTCTGCTTTCTTCCTTTCAGCTTCTTGGTGTTGCTCTGAAAAATTATAATTGTACTGTTTTAATGTAACTCTACGATATATTCAAATATGTTTTGTCACTGGTGAGACAAGGCGGGGGGATTCTATATATATAATAGGAAAAGAATGCAAGAGAGAACATGTCGTGTCGAACAAGTTGTGAGACAAGCAACAGGACCTGACCTGTTACTTGGAATGAAGGTCTAAGAGTAATCAAGCAAGGAACGCGGTGAGTAGGAGAGTCTATGCCTCTGCGACCGTTATATGCTATTGTGGACAAGGCCAGGCTCATCTATTGCAAGTAGCCTTTATCCCGAAACAGAGCCCCGCAACTTAGTAGGAAGGCACATAGTCTCGATTCAAACGGGAAGATATTCACCCTGATACCTACCCCTTGTGATCCAAGCTTCAAGGACCACAACTCTTGGTATTGAATATATATATATATATATTCAGCTGGTAGAGAGGTATGTGGGAAATAGGACCCGAATTCATACAGTAGGGACGTAAATTGTTACGGAATCTTACCTTCTCGTATCCTCTGCTGAATTCCATATTTCTGAGACCTCGCCGTCCCTTCACTGAATATTAGTGCCTTGAGCTTCCAGCCAAGTGGTTCCGATGAATGCGTCTCGTAATTGTTACAGAGATGTTTAACTTTGATCGAGTACCGGTATATAAATTTGTGATTTTCTTTTTTCAAAAAACAAGACAGATAGTCACACAGACGACTGATATCGCACACTGGGATACACCAGTGTACGAAGTTATATTCTCTGGCACATCAAAGATTGATAGCATTATTCCAATTACCACCCCACCATTTCCTCGTCCGTTCCCCACCATGTTCTTCATAATCTTGTCTGGTATATCCATGGTGTTCCCCAGCTTCACTGAGTTTATTCATACCATACCAAGTATTCATAGTCGGATTTTCCGCACAGTTAATGGTGATAGGCATTTCGGGAGGTAGAACTGGTCTGAGGGTGGCTTCAAGACGGTCTGAGAGGCCCGAAAGTTGTGAGGGTCCACCAGTCAGGAAGATGTTCTGCGATGGATCAGACCTCTGATGATGAGAACGGAGCATTCCCAGAACTCACATTGACCAGGCGTCCTTTCTCAGCTTCAGTGAACCTCGTAAGAACATTCTGTATCACTTCACCTAGACCAGCGGAGTCGACACCAGCCAGATTAGGTGAAAACCACGTCTCACAGACCCGCCAACGTTCTGTTGTGAGATGGATACGTGCGTTGCCACGGAGGTCATCGTCCTCATATGTGGGTTTGAAGGCAGCCAGGAGCGCAGAACGTTGAGAACTAATTGCAGCATGTGTATGTTCAATTGTGAATGTGGGATCATGCTGCAGAAGTTTTTGTTCAACGATTTTGAGTTGGTCGATGTCGTCTTCTTCATCTGAAGACACGGTCGCTGTATTCCTCACCTAGAAAAAAAAGATTCGTATGTTAGATAGAGTAATCAGGGGATGGCTCACAATTTTGCGGTAGATAGCCCAGTCGGCGTCATCTGCGCCGAACATGTCCTCCCCTCCACCCTTGCGTCTCCTTTTTGGTACACGATCGTCGCTGGCCAGATTGGCGATGTTTTTCATCCGAGCTTGAGAAGCAGCACTTTTGCGGTTGTTCAAGGCTGCTTTTCGTCGTGCGCGGTCTTTAATGCGTGTCATCAAGGACTATGAACTGAGCGATCAGATGAATGCGGTTGTGGAAGAGGATAAAACAGACCGCTTGTTCTACCCTTAGTCGATTTGACCAGCCTTCGAAATCATTTTCACGTTCATCTTCTTCCCTTTTTTCCTCGTGTTCTTTCTCCTCGCGTTCTTTTTCCTTTTCTTTGCGAGCGCGTACGCGTGCTTCGCGACCTGCTTTCATAAGTTTCTGTTTCTTCTTCTCTTTGAGGCCTTCCTCATCGAGCTAGACGGAAAATGTCAAGATAACGGCGGACTAGAAACGAGTCTTACCTTGGCATCTGGGACATCAACTAGAGGAAATGTTGGTTCTTCCTGTGTGCTGATGAGTTAGTGCACAGCGTGTAATAAGACAGGAATGTACAACTGGTTCGTGAGGTTCTGTAACACCTTGCTCCTTCTTCCGAGTTTTAGTAATATAGCTGTCGAGTTTTCTGATAGCTTGATCAAGTGCAGCATCAGAGTCAAAGCCTTCAGCTTGGAGCTTATTCTAGAAAAAGGCTCAGCGTCATCGGAAATTGAAAAGAAAACGGCGCACCGTCCATTCTCGCTTCGAATCTGAACCCTTGCCTTTCCGCATAGCCGTCAGATACTGCAGGTCACTTTCCTTTTGCTTTAATTTCTCGGCCCTATTTTTGGCAGCCATCTCTTGCAGCTTCTTGCCTTGCTCTTTGCGTTTCTCGGCAATCCTAGCCAGTTCCTCTTCTGTCTTTTCTTCTTGAACTTGGGCTGCGAAGGGGAACTGGACAATAAACTCCGAGGCACGAAGAGAGTTAGGATTTTTTAGGGAGCGGACACAAGCAAGGTAATCGGGTGCGAAGGAACATAGTTTCTTGAGCATCCACTGCAATCAAGCAGATCAGACTGAAAGAATGAAAACAGCAGAATAAGCTTGCATTGGTTTGAACTGGGGTCACACGTATGGGGAAGTTGGGATATTTGAGTTGAATGAGTTTAAGGAGGTACTCAGAGGTCTGAGATGCTCCCCACGGGATTCTGAGCAGGAAGATGAGAGGGAAAAGACTGCGAAAGGAAAAAAAAGGTACCTTTTGGCATGACTAAGGATCCCTTTGCCGTTCAAGATAGGAATTACGGACGTAGAAGCGGTGTTGAAGGATAGTACCAACCCATCCGCGGTGAAAGACATTGTTGAACTATTGTCCTTGTAAAAGGACATGATGCCATCTATGCAGTAAGTAACTTCGGGAACGGAATACAATTCAAAAAGTAGCTCGGATGTTACTAGGGAAAAGTAGACATAAGTACGGTGTGGTCCCGAAGAGAGATACACATACGGGCACGCGAGTGAAGGGGGGTGGCTATACGTTCAGTCATAAAGATACGATGGTCTACGGTGGGTGTATTAATCCCCAGCTGAAGGAAAGCATAATCGAGCGCGTTTTCCTAGTCGATGATAGGTTGAGAGTAGTGAAATATAGGAAATCGAACAACATACTAGTGCGTCGAAATTGAGAAGGACATCACCTTCCCAGGGTGTTCTTGCTTGTCCCCTGGCCCCGCTTTCGCAATCAACGGCTTCACCAAAGAGCAGGAGAGGTCTATTGTTGCGGCGCTCCTTGTACCTGGCCACGACATTGGGTGCAGTCCTGGGTTCATGCTGGGTGAATCCCCATCGAAATGTGGTTGAGCCATTGTCAATGATGATGTCGCTTTCAGTTCCTGCATAGTCAATTGGCGGTGGAGGCAACGAGGGGAAGAAGGGGGGAGGGATAGTATATATTCTGGATTCAAGGCCGTCAGTATCCATTGTGGGCGTTCGCAAGTAGGGTGCAGTGGATTTGGTCAACCAAATTCGCTGACCAAATTCACCAGCCTACCTATCAAACACAATTTGGATGCTAAGTAGACCCTAGGATGAAGTCGTCCACAGACCAGTGAAACCGACAGGAGGTGTCAACTATTTCCGATTGGCTTGTCATCTTTGCTCAATCGATTGATTTGTTCTCTGGACTAAACTGGTGCGATATTCATCATACCCTATACTCCCTTTCAAATTGCATAATCACCTCTAAAACGATCTGCAACAAAAGCTCCAACTTCACCATTGTTCGAAGATGACAATGATCTGTTTCAAAATGACCTGCTGAAGTGGCTTGATGATGGATTAACCACCGATCTGTCACTGGCAGCAGAAAGTTGAGGACTTTCTGCTCGAAGAAATACTTGATGTCTCTCATTACTTTGAAATCCTTGCTGACAGCCCTTCACTATCCAACTATCTAGATAGGATACGGCCAATTAAATGTTTCACTGATTCGCATGCTAATTTGCACTTGGTATATCCACCAAAAATCCACATAGCAGTCAGAGTCAGGCAGCCAGGAATTTGTGACGATGGGTCCAGCCAAACAGGGGTGACGGTTCAACAAACCATCATTTCAGAATTCATCATGGCAGATCTCACAGCTCTCCTCAATGACTCCAGGATCCTCACCTCCCATCTGCGCAAGTCCGATCTACCGTCTATTAATCTTTCACTCGACCAGATCGAGGCTCAGTCGCGTCGTCTCGTGTCACGGCAGCCAGGAACATCTGTAAATGCAGACCGGGGGTATATATTCTTGCACGTACTGTATACAACATTGACAACTGTTTTTAAGGAACTTTCTTCTTGCAAAAGCCCACATCGATGCTCCTGCGCTTTCCAGCTCTATTGCTCACTTGAACACTGCAACAACATTCACGCCATTACAGGGGCTTCAGGATACTGATGTCGCGGGTTATCTACGTCATGCCCACGAACAAAACCTTATATCTACAATAGAAGAAGGTAGAAAAGAAACACAAGATGACTTTTACCGCGTACTTGAGCAGCGGAGTCAAAAAGATTGGGAGACCAAGAAGAAGCGTGTCTTTGAAGAGTTGGGGGGGCGTGTGGGTGGTGTGAACAAGGGTGCCGTCGAGCTTAAGAAGAGTACACATGGCGAGAACAATCTTCTTGTGAGCTCGGTGTTCTTGTTGATGATGATTTATTGACCCAAGTCTCCAGGGAGCAAGCATGTCCCGTACACCTGACCTATCATTCCAGATGCAGAATAAGATGGTGGCCTACAAACACATCGTAACAGAATTGAATGCTGCTCGTCTCAAGGGAACATCCTACCCCATCGTTCACTCCCTCATCGATGCCTCTGCCTCTGCCTCTGCCTCTGCCTCTGATGTACGTGGCATGCCTAGTTTTATTGCATCCATCTAAAATGATTATCAACAGTCCCATGGACACGAAATTGCCCAAATTCTTCACATCCTGTCAAAAATTACTGATGAACCCCCAGCACTTCCACCGATTGAACACGCGGGAGCACATATTATCAATGCACCATCCTTCGAACGCAAATACGCTCGAGCATACCTTGGAGATCAAGACTCCCGAGATGCTGCGGCTCTGAGGAAGCAAATTGCGCGTGGCGCCAGAGAGGCATTGGAAGAGCAGTACTGGGATATTTTGGAAATGACTGTGCAGGCCCGGCTTACTGAAGCAAGGTTAGGAGGTGATCCTAGTGTCAGTAATAAGGTTAGGGCTTTCCTCGCGGTCAGGTTTTATAGCAATGGCGAATGGGACGATAGAATTGAGGTATGATTGTTCTTATATCCCTCCCGCCCCGAAGCAGGAGTCTGACACAGTATAGCTGGTGGCAGGTCAACCCATGTGGGCTAAGCTTTTCTTCCTGGTACGGACGGGTTATGCCCATGAAGCTTTGCAAGAGGCATTACAAAACCAACAAGCCATTGAACACAAAGAAGTCAGCTTCATCAGCCACTTCAAAACTTGGATTGAATCTCCTGAACGAAAGCTCTCGAAAGCACACCGAGATCATCTTCAGGCCGTATACAATGCACACATGTTGCACTCGTCAGCCGCTGATCCTTACAAACTTGCTTTGTACAAATTGATGGGTAGAATTGAGCCTTCAAGGAGGAACGTCCCGTATGTTACGATGACAGCGGAGGATTGGTTATGGCTCCAGTTGATGATGGTTCGTTTCATGGTCTGTTTCTGCGGGTTGCAGCTCATTGAGGTCTGTACAGATCGATGAAGATGAAGATGGTGGTCTTCGCAACTTTGGTGAAGTCCTGCTAGGATACGGTGAACGCCACTTTGACGGTGCTCCTGGTCAACATAATGGACGAATATGGCCTAGTGTGTTGCTCGTCTGCGGACAATTTGAGCGGGTTAGTGGAACAGGTGACTTTGAGTGACTTTGTCTGATCATGTGTATAGGCTGTTGCCGTGCTTTGGGAGAACAGCGAAACGGAAATTGAGGCCGTTCATCTGGCTATTGCTTTGGCATACCACGGTCTCTTGCGCGTGCCTTCACGTTCCGAAACTTCAGACGTCACTCCTCGTAAGCCAGGTTGACCGTTAGGATTCTTGTGCTGATTCGTTTTTGTAGTCTCTTACTCCCCAAGTTCGCCTCCTGCCTTGAGCCTTTCAACCTTGATATGGCGATATATTCGCCAGTTTGTCAAGATGGATGCTAAAGAAGCATTGCAATACGTTTACACTATATGTCTTTCAGCGGATCAAGGCGATGTTGGCAAAGAACAAGTTGAGATTGCCTGGGAGCTCGTGAGAAGAATCATTGTACTTGCCAAAAGTGGGCCATACTGGCAAGAGCTCGTTGGCGGTTTCCGCGTTGACGGCTCGCGATTCGTACGCATTGAAACTGATTTTATGATGGATACATGTTGATGTTTTTCTTTAGGGCGGATTGATCGAACAAAGTGCACCACTGCTTCGTCTCACGGAAGCTCAACAATACGCCGAGCATATCCTCGTTCGTGCCGCACGCGATTCAGAGGAAAATGACCGCGTCTCTGAAGCTATCAAGCTCTACAACCTCGCAGGTGACTATGCAACTGTGGTAGCATGCCTCGCCACTGCTATGGGGAACACAGTCGCCAGTTCGGGGCCCGATGAAAAAGCACGTGATATCGAACGAACCGCCAGTGAAATTCTGCATCACTATGAACGTACCAACAGAGCCGTTGGTAAAAACCGCGATGCTGTAGTCAAATTACTTAAAATACGTGAAGCCATGGAAGCCAAGGCGAATGGAAAGCCAGAAATTGCATTGGAGTTGTTGGAGAGCACCAATTTGGTGCCGTTGGGTGGAGACATAGTGAAAATCACCAAGAGGGCAGAGGAATTCAAAGAGTTGCATGAGAGTGTGCAACGGAATTTGCAGGTGTATTTATCGTTGACGATGGATACGCTGGCAGGGGTGCATCAGAAGGTGAAGAGCATGAGTGTAGCGGATACGACGAGGCAGATGGTATGCATCTCATCTCTTCTGACAACATATCAACATGTTCATTCATCATGCATATGATTTAGACACTTGCTTCCATTCGCAAAAAGTCGAGGTCGGTGATGGTGTTTGCGGGTATGCTCAAGTATCGCATGTCACCCGATGTGTACTCGTATCTTGCGCGACTGGACGTGGAAATTGCGCTCTAGGCTATTGTTATGTTTTCTTACTGAGTCATATCCACTATTAATAAAACATGGAGTGCTATCGCTGTGTGGATACGAACTCCTCCACTTCCTGTTCGTCGCTGCTGCTGCTGCTGCTGACATCTTGGTCCTCTGTCTCGTTTGTTTCTGGGTGAATAGGTTGGGTTTGGCGATGACACTGAGGAATGGGAATGAGTTTGGATATATAGAGAAGGAGGTTCAGACCGTACGTGGTATATCGCAGTCCAATAACCAGACCAATAGCTCGCGTGTACTGCACGTTCAAAAGCTTGGTCCTGAGAGATGGGAGGTTGAAACGTGAGGGGCGTGGTATAGAGGGTCGGCAAGGGAGCCTCCTCAGCTGTGTCCACAGCGGCAGACAGGCTCGGGTCGTGGGTTGGGACAAAAGAGGCAAAGTCGAAGGGTTGAGAGTTAGATTCGTCGGCCTGTGGATTATGAGTAGCAGGTTCAACTTTTTTTGGCGGGTTTCTTGGAGGAATGGTGTACCAGCTATTATGTAGATCTGGTGAATGCTGGAAAGGAAAAGAGGTAGGATACGGACAGGGGAGATTTATGAACAGGTTCCTTTTTCCAGCCTTTGTCTGGGCCGTGGTATGCGTCATATTCCTCCATGGCAGCGTTCCATGCTTCAACGAGTGCAGAGTCGTCCCAGATTTCTTCGTGTGTGAGTTCCCGGCTTTGGTTTATGCCATCCATGGCTTTGTCTTCGTCTGGGTTAGGTGCTGGGGGTGGTGGAGCCGACTGCTTTGGATAGTGGTTGCGTCTACGCTTTTTAGGTTTATGTGGAGCGACATAGGGAAGGGTAATATCGTCGTAGGAGACGAGAGAACGAGAGGCCATGACGATTGCAAGGCAGATGATATCCAAGCAATATATATGTGACGTCTAAATCAATGGCAAGAAAATATACAATAGATCTATGTACACTCTAGAGATCACCCGTCCTGGGCATCGACCCAGCCGCCTTTGTCGCGACTCTGGCCGAAACTGCCTAGTTTTGGCTTTGAACGAGCCTTGCGACCAGCGAGCTCCTTGTACCTCTCGCGCATCTCAAGTTTTGAGGACCGAGAGAGAGCCTGTGTCTCGGAGCGCCATTGTTCTTCTTTGATTTCACGAGGGGTCTGATATCCCGAGTTGTAGGCCGATGAAGAGCGGGAGAAGGGGGTGGGCGGAGGAGAACGTTCGTGGAGGGATTTGAGATGAATCACACGCTGTCCAACTGAGTGTCAATGCTGAGAGAGAGAGACTGGATTCTGAATTCTGGGACATACCCAGTTCTGCTTTGACTCGCGTCTAGTCCACTTTCCGGGTGGCAAGCTTGCGTCGTGGAAGTTTTCTCTGCGGTAGTGCTGGAACCAGACTATGTCAGTGTCAGTGTCAGCTCTGATATAGGAGAAGGTACCCGTACCGTAGTTGATAGTCTGACTGCGATTCCACTTCTTGGAGACGAGCGAGCACTTGGCGAGGTCCCGTAGAGAAAGACGAGCAAAGATGCACTGCGAAAGATTCGTGGGCAGTGTTCGCAGGGGATCGGTGCGACTGAGGAGTTTTCTGGCTGCTGCGCCCTTGAGGGCCGGGGAGGAGGGTCTTGTGTTGTTCGGAGAGGCGACAGGAACGATGTCGTCGTCGTCGTCGTCGTCGCTGTTCTGGAGAGCAAGCGAGTTTGCACGGAGGAGATGATAGAGAAGGCTCATAACGTCAACATAATAAACTAGATTGACCTAAATAGAGACCATACGCCTGCTGCATACGATACAATCTCATTCGCCCCGAGCTTGCTTTCTCCGTACAGGCGATCCACAAATGAGATGGGCACTTGGCCAACGCTGTACCCCAGCGCTCTCGCCCGCACCATCATCTCCATTTGGAATACATACCCCTGCGATACCGTTTCCCTCATAATATGCCGCAGCACGCCGACCCGATACAGTCTATTCTCCCCAACATCAGTTTCAATCTCCGATTCTCGGTACTCCGGCACACTCACCTGAAGCTCCCTGTCACATCACTTACACCCGGACTCAGCACCGTCGCCGCCAGAAAATTCGCACCCCGCGACACCAGCTTCCGCCGCAGATCCCATCCATACACTCCACCAGGCCGAGCACCCTGCAGTGCAGGTTCTGCCTTTGCGCTGTACCGTGTGCCCGTCACAATATCCAGATTGTGTGCCTGTTGTTGTCGGATAAATTGTGGAATAAATTTGGGCTGCCAACCCCCAGTTACACTGTCCGTCACAAAAATCTCGTGTATATGAGACTCACATGATGCGAAAAGTCGGCGTCCATAATGACCACAAAGTCGCCAGTGACAAAGTTCAGTCCGTGCATGTAGGCCGTTCCCAAGCCTAATTTGCCTGCACGAGGTTTCAACACCTGTCGTATTATAGATATCAATACTGAGTCCCACTACCCTGCCACTCACAATCCTGTCTTCCCCGTACACTCCAGCCAACTGTCTTGCGATCTCTTGTGTCCCATCTGGACTCGCATCATCTACCACAATAATCTCCCAGGCCAGGCCACTTGTGCCTCTGTCAGCCCCTGGGGGGTAAATGAACCTTAGCTATACGCACTTTTCTCGAAACGTCTTGGCGAGTAGCCACACAATGATTGGCAGGTTCTTGCGTTCATTGTACGTTGGAAGGATGACAGAGTACTTGTGGGTATCCATGCTGTCGTACTGGCCCTGCATGTTCAAAGACGCCGAGCTTTCAAACGGATTCATAAAAACGTTTGTTTTTTTGTGACGTGTCGTGTGACGACGACCCGTGTCATGTCTGCATCTCCCATGATGCAGCCACAGACGCCTGCTATCATAAAACTACAATCCCTTTTACATCAATTCATACGCGTTTCGATCTCCGACAGCCGCATTTTCATCGGCACTTTTGCTGGAACAGATAAGCTACTCAATATCATCCTCACCAACGCCGAAGAGTACAGGTGATCCCCGCTCTGCCTTGACCATCTCGAGTTATGACTTATTCATCACTTCATAGTGTGCAGGACTCTGATGAACCACCCAATGCACGATATGTTAGCCTTATCATGATTCCTTGGCGTCATATCATCTCTGTTGAAGCTCCTGTTCGTTGGACACAGGATGACCGAACAGTCTCTCTTGACTCTTCCATGTATTTCTAGTGCTCAATCCCCAGTTATGGCCATCACACACTGAAGCCCATTGGGATCCACTGTAGTTCATATATCCCAGGGCTCCCTCAACTGGTTTGTTCAATCCCATTTTTTCGGATCTGACAAAAATGGAACATAAACAAAGGAAAATATCCTAGGCCCCAGACTCGTTCAATTTGTGCGAGAAGGCCTCCCGACATTGATAATGTGTGACCTCACCATAGGGAGCATGTACAGCAATAACACTGTTCCCAATCCGTTTGTGACACTGTGGACATCTAGGTTCAATGAGCACCATCGTCTGCATCAATCATGCTCGACGTACATCCGACTATCAGTCACCTTGACTTTCCTTCCTTGCAATGCCACCAACTTCCTTGCGATAGCATCATTTCTCGCCTTACTGATGCATCTCACAACCTTAGTGCCAAAGACAGGTGCTCTCAGCACCTCCAGCAAAAATTCATGGACATCATTTGCATTCACAAGAGGTGGAAGCAAATTGAGAGTTTCCACAGGGTCGAGTCGAGGCTTGTGGCGGGATACGAGATCCAATGCGGCTTGTAACAGATCTGTAGGAGAGGCTTGTATTTGGCTCGAGTTGGGACGGAGATAGATGCGAAGTAGAGTCAGATAGACAGAGGATGTCGGTGACCTCGGTTGATAAATCCGTTTACAGTACCTGCCGAGATGATTTGTCAATCTTAAGGGGTGACTTCTGGGGAGGAACTCACTCTTCGGCTTTCAGGTAATCATGGAGTCGATACGCGTAGAGTTCTAGCGCTTGATCATGTCTTCCTAGCCGACCAAGTAGAATTGCACGGGCTTCATATAAATCTATAGGCAGTGTTGGCAGTATCGGCTACAATTGTGGTCCCATTACCTGTTGATGACAACAGCCCGTAGAGTCTCTCCGCGCTAATCCTCTCATTCGTATTCAAAAATTTCAGCAATTTCGTGTATATTTCCCCTTGCGTCCCTATATACGTCTCAACAACTCACACCAAATCGAAGGTCAGAATGAAAGCACTCACCACCCTCATTTCGCCGCTTGACCATCAATGACATTTTGATATATAGCTCTGCTAATCTGTCATGAAACACTGGCGACTCTTCATGCCGTTCATCAATGATAAACTCAAGATATCGAGCGCAAATCTTAGGGTCTATGTTCTCAAGGTAGCTAGCAACGGCTTGATGAGGAAGTTCAACATCTTCCGACATGAAAATCTGGGCATGGTATCAGTATGGCTAAGAACGAAGGAAAAATTGCGCACCTCAAAAGCCATGTCAGTGTCCCGCTCAAATATCCATTGCGAGAACTGGAATATGATATCGAGGTATTCTGGACCTAGTTTTTGGAGATAGGCAATCGACGGGCGAAGTTGGTCTCCCATGTCAGTCGGCCTTTCACTGAGCCTGTGCAGCACGTTATGAGGAATGGATTTCAAATCCAGAATAAGGAAACACGCACTCCTTCAAAAGTTGTAATGCTTTGGCATGCATTTTCTTCCCGTAATAAAGATCCTTCAGTTCAAGGAATCGCTTCATACGTATGAATTCAGTTTCTTGACTCCTGACCAAAGAAAGGAGATTTACACACCTGAAGCCCTCTCAAGTCCTCTTCAACCTCACTCACCTCACACCAATTAGGCAATCGACAAAACGAGCTCAACAATCCAGGTCTAATTACAATATATGACTTGTACAATGCCGTGTCCACGATTTGTGAAAATCTCAACAGCTGCTCTGGTGTCAGTGCACTCAGTGGTGCATCAGGCAGAGCAAAAAGATCAGCAACGGGTACTTCGGATAGAGGTTTGAATCCGTTGTATTGGTTTTGAGGAGTGATGCTGACTGAGGCAAGTGCTGCACCGAGCTTAGTCCGCCGATCGACTAGATATCTCGTCAGAGTCTCAATTGAGTGACGAATTTCGTCTAAAACAGACTGAATCAACTGATCGTGTCAAGGTGGTGAACATACCGCGGACCGGACCCCGACCTCGACGACCGTTGTGGACGGACGCGGTATCATCATCTTTTTCTTGATATCCGCTCAGCAGTCCCGATCCAGCTCCTTTCAACTTTTTGAGAGTACTTGAACCAGGAACATCGGCGTGCACAACGGTGTCTAACGACTCTGACTTGTCATGTGGCTCACCATGACCTTCGTCGCTATCATTACGGTGTTCGCCGCTCACAGTTTGCGAAGCAGGCGATAGAGGGCAAGGGTCATCCGGACGAGTGGGCCCACCATATAATTGGATCCAATCTCGCTGGGGGATTGCCAGTCGGCCGGATATACTTTCAGGGTACAAAGCAACCACTTTGGCCGGGTTGAGCTCGAGCTTGGAGAACGTATCGATGGCCTCGTCAAAATTTCCCGCTCGGAATTGCGAGACTGCATTCAGGGCACGGAAGCAACTGCGCCTTTGTTCCTGTACGAGGTCCTGATTCATTCATCATCAAACTTGAATAACAACAGTCAGCGCACCTTGTCAGGTAATGCATCATCCTCAATGACATCGATTAACCGTAATGCATCAGCATAGAGTCCACCTAGCATGAATTGATCAATCTGGTCCACCCAAGGTCGCATGATAAACTGCCAAATTGTGCTTCCCTCCGCCACAGCCAAGTTCCTATCTGTCGGAGTAGTAATGATATATAATGGAGACTTCATTGGAAGAGAAAAAGGGGGAATGTGAATAGTAGCATTATGTGCAACTGTCGGTTGAGTAGTAGTCGAAATGGTCGCAGGATCATCTGTTGAAGTTGTAGCAATCATATTCGTAGGCAAAGAACGAAAGGGTATAGGAAAGATTTGGGTGTGCGTTGAAATTGATGACTGGATGTGCACAACACTTGTAGGTATCATACTAGGCACTTGCTGCCCTGCCACTATGGTAGGAGTGGCCACGGACTCTGTCAATCCCCCGAGGACTTGCGTGGGTACAGACCCTCCAGGAAATATGGAAAACACATATGGCGGAATGAAGGCGATCTCGTCAGGTGGTGCTACCCACTCTAAATTTTTCTCCCTCGAAGGTCTACCATCTTTACCGATGAATACGCCCTCATCTACCTAATGGTTAGCCTCTGATCAAAGAGCAGAATGACTACAAGGTACAGGCACATACTGTCTTTGACTATAAGAACTTCACTTTCACTAGTAGGTGTAATCGTCGGTTTGGCTTTCGCACCAAGACCGAGAGACATATATCCCGTCAAACCGCTAAACGTGCTCTTCCCCATTCCAATAGAAGTAGTAGTGGGAAGTGGAAGGATTACGTCTATTACTGACATCGACGAAATGTTGAACATTGCATAATCCGGGACATAAGCAAATCCGACTACTTCTGGTGTGAGGAAAGATATTGCGCGTGGAGAGTGCGGCAACGGTGCTTCCTAGAATAATCAATCATATATCCATACATTCAAAAGCTACAAAGAAGACGTACTTTCACTTCCTGAGCTTCTCCATCTTTCCATGAATATATCACGACTTTCCGTCTGCACCCGACCAGCAGCTGCGTGAGGATGCTAGGAATCGGAAGCACGGTATTTGCATCGTCGAATGTAGACATATTCTTTGGAGTACTTCCTGATATAATTGGGTTTGTTGTGAGGCTAGTCAAAGGGACAGGTGTCGAAGTTGGCTTCGACACAAAGTTCTTTTCTGAATCCGGTAAAGGGGTAGGATGCTGAATACATGTATGCACACCAAACGAGAACGCAGCCTTGACTTTGACCAGAGGCGTAGGGGGAGCAAACCCAGGTAGAGGAAATAATGTCACAGTCATGTCTGAAAATGGAGAGGGCGTTGAGCTTGCCAGAATCCATGTCAGGTCAGGAAGAGACAAAACGTACCCGAAAGCACAATAAGTGAGTTTATTTCCTTGATGTAGCTCAGCTGATCAATCGACCTCTTCACAAGTGACTTCTTTATCTCCAGTAGCGTTACTGTCTGTCCTTGAATCGCATCTGACCCATGTCCTCTCTCCGTCGGCAAATGTGGTCCTCGAGAAGAGACAGTGACGCACCTTGGTCACCGCCAAGTTTGTAAATGTATAAATTTCCAGTACTCGTACCAACATACAATTGGTCATCTATGTTCCACGGGGTAAGGGACTGTGTCTCAGCGGCCCTAGAGACGACGAACCACACTGATATAAGGACTCTGCTTTCTCTTTGAGACTAGTTATAACCGCTCGCGGAATTGAAAATGGCTCCATCACGTTGGCTGAATTCGACCTTATTTATATATACACAATCTAGTACAAGTCAACAAATAAAATCACCTGAAATAAAATCACCTGACTACATGTTGTTGTTGTTGTTTATTCCTATTTTCTATACCGTAACAAGCAAACTAGTTTTTTTTTTAAATCAACAATTTATTACATGGAGCGCAAGGGCAGACTGTGGTAGCTACTTCGTAACTACGTACATGGAGCCTGAACCAACAGGAGAGAAGAGAGAAAAGAAAAGGAAAGGAAAGAAAAATGAAAAGGAAAGGGAAAGAAATAATAGATAATGAGACATGTTATGCTAAACACGAGATGAAGTAGCAACACCTTATCCAAAAGAGAAAGCACTACTGTTGAGTTCAAGGAATAATGAGAAGTGGGCTATAGTATCCCTTCTGGGGTTCCAATAATTGTTGAATCTCTTGCAGTCATGTAAGATATGTCACCTAGACTCAATTGGATATAAACCACATGGACATGAGAATTCTTCCCTAGGGAAAAACCTCAGATGATATTCACTGGTGGGAGCATGATTGACGATGGCTTTAGTAGCTCTAGCCCACAATGAGTCCGAATGGCCAAAATGTTGCAGCCAAGGACCACCATTGATAGCAGACAGCTCAATAGGGTTCTGATCACTGTCAAGTAATTCTAGAAAGTTTCTCCCTCTAAGGTCTGATGCTTGGAAAGACATTTTCCATTGAGGAAGAATGGAGTTGCATTCATGTTTTTTGCAATAATCCCAGGACAATTTGCATGGGAAGATAGGCCATGAGTCAAAGCTCTTGAAGTCTTCGTTTACTAAAGAGTGTAGCAGCCAGTTTTGTTTGCTGGGGCAGTCTGTCATATCCCAAAACTCAATGCAATTATTATTGTCCTTTAAGAAAAACTCTCTGAGTTCATGAGAAATCATGGCAGAATGGATTTGATACAGGTGCAATGAG
>Ga0157366_1000249_pt1 | contig 26263 bp, 23 predicted proteins | sample AttbisABBM1_FD_113149 | JGI IMG/M metagenome (GOLD analysis project Ga0157366, IMG submission 113149) | Fungus gardens microbial communities from leaf cutter ant in Botucatu, State of São Paulo, Brazil - Atta bisphaerica ABBM1 | ecosystem: Host-associated > Fungi > Mycelium > Unclassified ...
GCAGTGATCCAGGGTCTGTTGGTGTAAGGCGTGTTTCTGTCCACGGTAGTGTCCATGTTCGCGAAAGTGTCCATGGTAGGAAACAAGGGGGAAAATAAAAGACGGTCTGAACGATACGCTTACCAAAGAATAGGGTGTTAAATGAGTTATTGTAAGACTGAGTAATGCGATCCAGTTCACCTAGGTGTACTCGGAGAACTTCATAAGTAGCCGAAATTTTAGTCTGTAACAAGTGGATTTCGGCAGTCTTTTTTGCAACCTGAAGCTGCTCTGCAGTTGCAACATCGTTTTGTTTTACCTCTTCCCTCTGGGCTCGATAGGTTTTGAGGACAAACATGACGGTGACGAGAGAGATTATTGGATTCAGTAAGCCGCCAAAGTAATCGCCCAGAACACCCCAGTCAGCAGGATTATCCGACAAGGAATAATGTGCGAAATGAATCGCATAGGAGCCTATTGCAATAATGCCGGTTACGATGCACAGAGCTATACATCCATTGAACATCCAATTTACCTTACCCACTTTTGTACTCCCTGTATTCTTGATAATCGGGCTTAAAATTTCGCATGCGAAATTTAACGACGATGTAATTCTCTGACGTGATTAGCCAGAGCGTAGTGATGTCTGGCCCAACGCCCACGTTTTGCTTCTGCATGAAGCTGTAGACCCTGACCCGGACTCGAGGTATTTAAATAAAGGATGTTTATAACCCCGGCGTTACTCAGAAAAGATGCCACAGTCCTGATATTAGTACGCGTATAACCACTGTTTCTCTCAAACACGTCCAGAGACAGAGTGTCTTCCCCTGCATCAAGTGCATCCAACAGTGCGGAGATGAGCCGGGAAGCAAGTGAACGACGGCCTGATTCGTTTATAAGATGATCGAGCTCAGTAAATGTCATGGCTTACTCGCTATAGCTTTTTTCTCGTACGGTAGTGATGGTCTTCTTCGATGGCTGCAATTATCCACCCAGTGGCAACTTCACGTGAGATGCCCTCAGGCAAAGCAGCGCAAATGGATGCCCAGTCATTTTCAGGCCGGAGACGGATGTATAGGGCAGCGAAACCAGCCCATTCAGTTTCTGTCGCTGGTCTCCAGCCGCTTTTTATAAGCAGATCGAAAGCTGACAAAGCAGCCCACATTGGGGACACCTTTCGCTTACTCCATTCACTGAGAGCAGAACCTGGCACCGCAGTCTCACGCGAGATTAGTCCGGCTTGGCAGGCATGTTCAGTAAGAAAAGCGGCTTTTGCAGCCGCTGTTCCTGTTGAACTTTGAGCCCAAATATTTATGACGCTTCCCCGGAACTTGCCTGCAAGCTCTGTGAATGGGGTGACGGGATACTTGCTCAATCGCTTTACCTTACACCCAGGAGCAAAATTTCGCTTGCAGGCACATGCATCTCGCCATCAATGGTTTTGATCCAGACCATGCCAAAATCGTCAGGAGATTTATCGAGCATCAAATTGCATTCCTGCCCCTCGAACGAATAAACAGGAAGCAGGGCAGTTTTGGGCTTTGATTTTACTGGCTCGGGCCTGATCTCAGGATCGGCAGGAAAGGGAGGTATTGCTTCCTGAGAGGAACCATCATTATGGTCAGTATCACCGCCTTCAGATTTCGCATGCGAAATCTCAGGAACTGACGAGGTTGGTTCTGTCGGAACGTTTTTCTGACGCCCACGGAGCTCATCAAGTTTTCTCTTAACCTGAGCACGGGTAAGCGTCTGTCCCGCGTTCGCTTGGGTAATGAGCGCATCTGCAGCACTCTCATTCAATTCATTCAGCTGAATCAGCGAATAAATTAAATCAACGTCGGAAATCGCCTTGCTGCGAAGCAGTTTCTTGATTTTATCGGGAGCAGATTCTATGCGCATGTGTTTGCTGACAAAAGCCGTTGGTTTTCCAACAGCTTTAGCTATCTGCTCCCCGGACATGCCGAACGTTTCTTTCAGCTGGGCAAAACTGACAGCGGTGGCCAGAGGTTTGAGTCCGGACTGCTGAAGGTTCTCGATCAACTGGCCCAGAATTCGCTCTTTCTCGGTCTTAGGCGGCTTACCAATATAAATTTCAATGAACTCATCCCCACGCTTCTTCATAGAGCGTACGCGTGTTGCACCCAGCCATACGCGGTAACCCTTTTTGTCTCTCGGGAAGCATCGCGGGGGCGAAAGTGTTCCAAAATCCTGCATGGAATCAACCATGCCGGAAATGATTGCATCGTCAAAGTCTTCCTCAGGACGAACCTGCTCAAGTTCGTAAATTTCATCAGCCCTGACGCGAACTATCTGCCCTTCTGTTTCAAGTGAAGGGCGTGCAATTTCGGAACGAATTTGCAAGGCTTCAGTAGTACCTGTAGGCGCAGCAGCAGAACGGGTTGCCACACTCGCTGCAACCTCCGGCAGTACCTGATTAGGTGAAGTACTACCGACTTTCTTTTGCTGAAGTTTTTTCTGAAATTTACTGGAGGCCATTATTGCTTACCTCCAGTCAGCTCAACGATTCTTGCTGTCAGCTCCTGATATTGTTGCGCAGGCTTACTGGCTGGCGCGTATTCTTTGATTGTTTGCCCCAGTTCAATCGCTTCTTTAGCAAGGTTTTTAACCCATGAGATGTACCCAAGAACCTTTTCCGGACCGTAGTTTTTTTCCGCCAGTATCTCAAAAAGCTGAGTCAAGTTATGCGTTTCAACAGGGCTGAGGTAACCATCCAGTAAGCCCTTACTGTAGCTCTGCACTGATGCCTGAGTAACGTAAGCCCCAAGAAATTTCAGTTGGGGGTTGTAGTTCTTTTTGATCCTTTGCATGTATGAAAGCTGCTTACCAACGCCGATGCGAGACTGCTTTTCGAGGAGCGTCGGTATCATCAGATAGTCAGCCACGAGGTGTGAGGCGATAAGCAAATTGCTGTAGTCAGGTGCAGAGTCAATGAAGATATAATCGTAGTCATAGCGAAGCGCTTCCATTCGCTCTTTAAAATCAAATATACAGTCCTGAGGACGATAGTTGATCTCATTAAGCTCGTTCGTTGAGCCGATGATATGGCGTCCATCAGGCAGTTCGTGAGGCTTTACCTCAGTATTAAGATAGAACAGCTGATAGGCATTGGCTTCGCCTGGATTAAATGTATTTCCCATTGGGTCCTTGTCAATCGACAAGGGAAGTTCCTCAGGGAATGTTCTCTCTGTCAGACCTGACGTAGCATCAAAATCAATCATGAGCGTTTTAAGCCCCGATTGTTGCATGTTGTAGGTTATTTCATTAGTTGACTGAGACTTTACTACACCGCCTTTCTGGTTACCGATGATGATAACCGTACCTGCACGTTTTGAACCCATCGCTTCATCCTCAAGATTTCGCATGCGAAATTTTTGTGATGGCTCGTCGCTGACTGGAATGGCCCTAAAGGACCGGAACTGACTAGCTCCTGAGAGTCTGGCGTTTCGCCCTGAATGTTAACCGGCTTTCCGGCAACAAAATTAGTATGCCAGGCCAGACATAAAGAATCAATGTTGATTCTTTATATTGACTAGATTTCGCATGCGAAATTTTAAGTAAGAAGCCTATAAGATTTCGCATGCGAAATCTTAGCTCGGAAATGACTACTCTGATGTTGACGCTAATCCATGAAGGTCCTGTCCACCTCATGCTGTAATAATGCCAGTAATTTGTCTTTGTTCATTTTTTTTATAACAGGCCATTCTGTTTTAAGCGTCAGAGCCACACTTGCCAATTGCACTGTTCGGGGCACAGATATAGCATCCTCATACTTGACAAGGCTCGTACGGCTTATACCGAGTTCTTCAGCTGCGCGTTCTTGTGTCCAGTTTAAACTCCTGCGCCAAAGAATGAGATCAAAACCAGTCAATCTGCATCTCTCCAGCATGCTTCCTCAGGCTCCCATCCTTTATCTCCCGGTTGACTTGCTTTCCGGATATACACTGAGTAGCTGAAGTAGAAATCCATTGTAGGTGTTCAACCAGAATCAGTTCGGGCATGTTTTTATTCGTCAGAGTTTTTTTCATTTAAGTCTCATCATTTTGTCCATCTTCAAGCCGGCTTGCACAAGCAGATCTACTAAAATATATGATAGAAATGTTCATATATGAACATTTCTATCATATATTAGTCAGTCTAAAGACTGTGCTGATTGAGGGAAAGTTGATGGATATTCATTATTACGACGATCATTCTGAAGAGTTTGAGAAGGTTACGCAGGCGCTGAAAACAGAAATGGAAACTATCTGGGGCAGCCAACTGAAGGATAACGGAGAAACTATTGATAATGAAAAAGTCTATGCCGAGCTGTTTGAAGAGTTGCAATTTAATTTCAGCCGGGAATTTTTCAGCTCCCTAGACCCAGCGCAGTCGCTCAGTGATGAGCAGATTGCGGCTTTTGTGGCAAAATCTCGTCGCTATAAGACTGGCATCACTACTAAGTGCATTCCAGCCAAAACGCAAAAGTGGATCAAATCACGTGTTGAACCTCTGGGGAATGCTAAGGGCACAAACCTCATATGGATCGACACTGCAGCTATTGAGCACATCGGTGCGGGAAGGCAGTTTAACGATCAGTATTATCTTACAGTGACAACTCGCAGTGGTAAGACTTACCGCGTAAATGACTTTCTACTGCCCGGACATCTGTTGAATTACTCTCAGGAAGCCCTGTTGAAGGCACTGGCTTCAGTCACAGGCGGTGAATTCTGACATCACATTGTTTACCTCCATTGCCGTGATTTGAATGATTATATTCACGGAATATTTTTCGTTTTTGACGGCAATACGTTAATAGGGCTGTGCAAATCATAATGAAGTTGCGGCATTACGGGGGAATTATCCCTGACTCAAATGCCATTAAATCAGCTCTGTTTGAGCATAGCCACGGCCTCATTGCCCGGCATCGAGAACTGCACCCGGTGGCGTGCCGTCACGTCCAGCGCAAATACTTTGGTATACACCTCCGTTGACTTCGGGCTTTTGTGGCCCATCAGGCTCTGCAGCGCCTTCGGGTGAATACCGGCATACAGCATGTGCATGGCGTAGCTGTGCCGGAAGGTGTGCGGCGTCACCGGTACCGAGAACGTCACGCCGTCAGCCGCTGCAGCTTCAACGGCTTCGCTGATCCAGGTCCGCACGGTACGGTCGGTGACGGACCAGAGCCGCACCTTTTCCGTCCGGCCGGTGTCCGGGTTACCGCGCTCCAGGGGAATGCGCAGCGTGGCAATCATTATCTCAAGCTGGGCGATGTACTGTGCATCGGACAGTGGAACCAGCCGGTTTGGCACCTTACCGGACGGGGCGCGTCCCGGGCCGCGTGCGGCCTTTTCGCCGCGCTGCTTCAGCGTGGCCAGCTGCACGAAGGGATGGGGCGGCGTCAGGGTGAAGTCGGCACGGGTCAGGGCCAGCGCCTCGTTAATGCGCGCCCCGGTGTTCCACATCGTGGTCAGCAGCATTTTGCGGTGCAGGTCCGGCACGTAGTGCAGCAGGGCGCTGACCTCAGGTGCCAGCAGGTATTTCGGTAAATCATCGATCAGCGCAGCCATATGGCGGAGCGCCAGCGCGGCGGGGTAATCGATGGCCACCGGCAGGTGCACCGGTGGCGGTGAAAACGGGTATGGAACAAGGTTGGTCATGGCTGGATTCTTTCTGCCGGCACGGCCGGTCCGTTAATCTCTTTCAGCATAAAGCGTGCATCATCTGCACACCGGTGAAGTAGTTTCTTTCATATGTCATCCGAGAGTGTGAGACTTTTGAGGCTTCGTCTCCACAGATGGCGGCGCCATCTCCACAGGATGGAAAAAATCGTGCGGCTGTCCGTTCCCGGCCGGGGCGGAGGGAGTCCGCATTTACGGCGCAGCCTGGACGCAGCAAACAGTGCAAACAGGCCTATGCGCGCGTACTGGTACTGCCGGCATTCGAATGTGTATCTGACATCTTCTGTCTGTTCGCTGATATTTCTGATAAGTGCTTCGGCGTTGGCGCAAAGCGCGGGCAGCTCGCGTATTCGGTACAGAAGGGCGTCGGGGACCGCACGCCAGTCTCCCTCTGTGCCGTCAAAGATGAGTTGTGGTGAAAGTGCACTAACGCCTGGTTGCAGCCCGCCCTGCATATCGACACCGCTCACGGCCACGTCAGCGCACTCGGCGGCAAAGAATTCCAGCATCAGAACCAGCTCTGTGGCGATAAAATAGCGCTCGCGCCGGAGTTTATCCTCTAACGCCTGCTTTTCATTCTGCAGCTTTACCGCAGCAGCCTTTTCCTCACGAGCCTCAGAGTACTCATGATTTCGCTTGCTTACGCGTAATGCAACATAACCCGCGATAAAAGCACCTATGAGGGTGGAAATCCCTGAGCTGACTATCTGCGGCCATTGTGAAACGTCACCGCTCATCGTCCGCCTCCCGGTGCAGGCAGCGTCGTCAGCCTGTCCTGTGCCCGGGTCTGCCAGGCATCATGTTGTTCACCGGGGAGCAATGACGTCCCCTCATTAAATTTAAAAGGCTTCATATCTCTTCCTTATCCTTTCTTCCCACCGCACCGTCACCGGCGAGCGGTGGCCTGCGCTGCGGGATAATAAATGGCCACAGGCAGCTGCGGAATGAAACCGATGTGAGCTGCGGCGAAGGGTGGAAAATTATCGGGTATTCGCTTATCCGTCTCTGGGGTTAAGCTAAAAGTTATTCGCTGCGGTGGTTGCCGGCAGAACGGGAGCGATCATGGAGCAGCCGGACGTACTTCAGGATATTTCTGGTCGCAAGAAACGCGAATACGGGAAAAGCCGCGTACTGAAATATCCCGGATAAAATCTGCGTCAGGGAGGTTCCTCCGGGGTTGCCTGCCCGGAGAATCATTGCAACCAATGCCATTGCGCTGGCGGTGACAAACAGACAGGTCATGGTTGCCGTGGAGCCGATCTCAGCATCAATGTCTTTACCGTTCTGAACGTCCCCTTCGGGACGGATATCCTTTTCTTTCATGACGTTTTCTCACGCTTAGTTAATCATCGGTATCAGGTTAACCGACCGCCAGACCGGCATTCCCCGGTGTGGGACGTATGACACCGTCCTTATCAGACTACAGTTGCTAACGTGGCACAGGGTTCCCGTTGAAGACGGAGTGAAGTTCATCCGGGATGATCAGCTTGCTCCAGCCGGTCACAATAAACCAGTCAGCCATAACTATTCCCTTATCGAAAAATACCGCTCCGTCAGACCTGTTCTGTCATGTAACGGGCTGGCTCAAACGGCCAGCGCCTGTCGTCCTGCGAGTACACTTCTATCCATGCCAGGGTCCCCCGCTCAAAGTACAGCCGGTAGCCGGCACGGCCGGTGAGGGTAAACGAGCCGTCAAACCCGGTGTCCGCAAATCCCCCCACGTCCGTCTGCCATTTGAGCAGACGACCGTCAGCGGAGATCTGATAGCCGGCGCACTCGCCGTCAAGTTCGATGGTCTGGTAGTCCGGACCGGTTTCACCGTCCGGCATCCGGTAGCGGAACGTCACCGTATCAAACATCCCCATGCTCACTCCTTACCGTGATGAAACCGTCACAGTCAACTAATTTCACCTACGGCATCATCACCGCGCTGGCTGTCACTCTGGGTGACGCTGAGGTTTCTTAATATCACCCTGTGAAACATCACCTTGATTATCATCACTTATGTATCTTTAAGTCTGCTTATATTCCCATGCTGCAATTGCCGGAAGCCCGCAGTTGCCGGATCCGACTTTTTCCGTATCGGGCAGTAACCGGAAGGGTAGCACGGCGGCGGGGCGGGCGGAAGCGGGGGTTTCAGGCTGAGTTTATGCTGACGCATCCCCTATGTTGTGTCATGTGCAGTTGAGTGAGCCACAACATGTGGGGTGCTGCGCAGAAAACCGCCACCGGAGGAGGAAAGATCCGGTTCTCCCTTTTTTCGGATCTGCGGGAGGTAACAAAAGAGCAGTATGCTGACTGCAGTGAATAAAGCTAAAAAAAACAGCTGTGACATTTAATGACGATTACAGTAAGTCGGTTCAGCATAAAAACAACAATCCTGCACGCAGAGGGTAAAAAGCGCTGTGTGCAGGATTTATGTCAGGAGGGGTTATTCCGTCATGGAAACGGACCGGTTGTGCGGGACAAAACGTATACGCTTGTATTTTTCGTCCCATTTTAGCTTCCGGATAAAACCGGCGGCTTCGAGCCGGATGGCCAGCTCCCAGAGACTGTCTGAATAGCCGATTCGCCGGTATTCCTTGTCGCTGACAAAGGCCAGAAGGTTTTCATCAGTAAAAGTGCGGAGAATCTGCACGATATCCTGATGATTCACTTTTCCTGTTTCCAGCACCCTGATAAGAAGCGCAAGGCGTATGCCCTCATCAGCAACATGCGGAGCCAGCTGTGCCAGCCTTGCCGGGGTGATAAATAACAGATCGTCAAACAGCTTTATGTCATAAGACCACATCCACTCAAGGAACTGCGCCTGGACTTTATCTGGCAGGAGGCCATGCGCAAAAAGCTGTTCGGCCAGCAGTCTGTCAAACCCGTCTTCCATTATTATGACCTGGGCTGGATCCTGCAGCAGGGAGGGGTTCTGGAAAATAAGCCCGGCAAGAAGCGGGGTCAGTTCGTCCTCATCAACGTCGTCAGCAAACCGCTGCCTGATCACGTCGAAATTAATCAGTGATGGATTCAGAAGCTTTTGATCAATTAAACAGCGCATACTGTCAAGGTGCAGGTATGCAGGAACATCTGAATAGGGAAAGCCGAAAAGTTTAAGAAGATGAACCCGTCCTTCCTCGCTGATCGCCTGGGAATTAAACAGTATTGTAAATATCAGATGTAAATGTTCTTCAGTCAGCGGGACTTGCGGGGCATCAAATTCAGTGTGGTTTCTGTCAAACCATATTGCCAGTTCAGGGGAGATTTTTTTGTCCTCATCCTCTTTTTCAGCAAGATAAAATACGTTATCCCACGTGGGCCTGATGCGATTGTATTTGAGCAGTAACTCATGAACACTGCTTTCGGTATTGATATCATTCGTTTCAGGGTTTATTCCTGTCCGGTTGTTTACTTTCTTTATATCATCAACGAAAAAACTCATCTGCCGGGTAATTTCAGACAGAAGGGGAAACCCGACGCTTTCATTATTCATAAGCTCAGGAATTACTTCATAATCCTCCGAAAAGAGGATGAATTCCCTGACAAACTGCTCAATATTCTCCTGAATCGTTTCGTCAAGCCCCCGAATTTTAGTATACCTTACGGCAGTGAGCGGCCTCTTCATAACCAGCTCCGGCTTGCCCCTGATTTCTTTAAAAAGAGAAAGAATGATATTTTTAAAATTGTCTTCTGAATACGCCCACAGCTGATGTTCGGCAATTTCCCTGACAATTTTAGCACCCTGTTCAGAAACACACTGGCCAATCAGGGGGAGTTGAATCTGCGCGTTTTTTAGATTAGCAACAAACTGATTCCTGAAGCCGGCCGGAACCCGGTCAGGAATATCATATCCTTCTGAAAGAATTTCTGTTATCGCACGGTTAATCTCCGGATCTACTGTTTCCCACGTTTTCTCAGGGCGACAAAAAAACAGTATTAACAACTCTACGGCCACATTTTTTTCGCTGATATAAAGCTGTTTAACAAAGCGGGCTGTTTTAGTGCCGTTGGAAGTCATCTGCATAACATACACGACCCTTTCCGGTACAGACCACTGACTGAACACCCTTTCAACAAGGTACTGGAGCCTTGACTGAGTGGTATCATCAATCTGCGAATCCATAATTTTACTCATGCGTGTTCGGTCGTGTGACAGGAGATGTTGAAGAACACCGGCATGCCAGGCATTATCCTGATGGAGCACGCCCAATCCCCGGAGTTTTTCAACTACGTTAGAGACTCTGTCAAGTTGCATGGCCGTAGTGATATCGACGTCTTTACCTGCCGTCACAGCAATAATAAACTCGTTGTCGCTGATGCTCAGGCTCCCGGGAATGAACACAGAGCGATACGACATATAGTCCGTCGAGAGATAACCCCAGCGAAGTAAGGAATAAATAAAATCATACTGAAGGGCCTCATAGCCGCCGACTTCATCAGTGCCCCGGCTAATGCCAAGATTTTCACTCACCCATTTTATGAATCCCGCGCTTCCCATCTTTAGTATCAGCACTTCCGGAGTGCTGGTCTCCAGACTGTACATCTGCTGCTTCAGACTGTCTTTTTTAAGCTTCAGCGCGGTAAGCTTCCCGTCAGTTTTTGAGGCCAGTAACTCACATCTTGCGGTGTATTCATCCCTCATTTGTGTGATTTCAGCAGGGGAGAGATGAACTACCGTAGTGCCATGAATGGTTCTGACTGAAAGCGATTGACTGTTCACCATGTTTATGAAAACTTCTTCTTTATTAATGACCTCGTCAAGGGTATAGAAAGCATTGTAAGAATTAGTGAACTGCAACTGCTGCCTGGTTTTTTCGCTGATATAGTCCCGGAGGATTTCCCTGATAATCTCCTGCTTATTGACTGCCGTCTCATTATTGATTTCTGATATTTCTACATTCAGCCGTTCAGTTTCATTTTCAGCTTCATTTTCGAAATGCTTTGCGAGTTCTCCGGAGGCATACGCGCTCATAATGCCATATAAAATTCCATTCTTTGCATCGATGAGATGGTAGTCACGGGCGCAGAGGTTTTTATATGAAATAAGGGAAAGAAGCCGGATAATATCTTCTCCGTTATTGACCAGTTTTCTGTACAGTCTGAACTCGTTAGCAATACTGTTGAGCAGCCGCATATCCGTAATAAAAACGGCGATTCGCGCAACGCACTGTTCAAAGCCGGGTACTTTTAAGTCATCATCCTTAAATTTTTTCGAGAAGTGATCAGTGGCATTCTGGCTGTCCATGACGGGAACCACTGGCACGATAAAGTCAAAAAATTTCGTCCGCGCCTCCGGCGAGTTAAAAATATCATCTCTTACGGCATAGATGAAGCGCACGGGATTTTCATCAGACAGGCTGTTATTAATTATCTGATTTATTTCGCGAAGCTTGATAAAAATCGCGCCGTCATTATGGCGGTCTAAATCTTCAAAAATAACAATTTTGTATTTCTGTTTATCGAAAAAATAAACGATTTCGTCGATAAATACGTTGAGCAGTGAGGGGTCAGCAGGCCGGGTAGACAGGGTTGCCCCTTTGGATATGTCGATTTTGTCGATGCTCAGGCGCCGGTCAAATATCCCCATCCTGTGCAGTTTGTTAATGAGCAGGTAAAAGGTAATGAAAAACGCCGCACCGGCCAGACCTGTCCTCAAAGCCGGGTGAAAAGACAGCAGATACTCACTGAAACTCACGGGCAGGGAGAGCTTTTTCCTGAAAAAGTGAGGGAAAAGAAGCATCAGACCGGACAGGCAGCAGACAGACATCCCCAGCAAGTGGAATGCCCTGGCCCAGACCTGAGAAGGGGTGAAGTCGGCAATGCGGTCTATACGGGAGTACGGGAGGTCGCTTTTCCGTGCTTTATACAGTATCTGCTGCAGGATACTGTACTCAATGGACTTTTCTTCCTGCCGGGCCTTCCTTTCCGATTTGGGGGGTTCTTCGCCGTTCTTATCTGCAGAGACATCACCCGTGCGGGCCATATCGAAGTCAGCAAGCGACACCGTCATTATCTGATTTCTGTCCTTACGGCTCCGGGTCCAGGTCAGGAGAACAGAGCTTTTTCCTGCTCCGTACGGGCCGGTCACCGCGATATTTCTTATATCCGGTCTATGACAGGCAAAGTTAAGCGCTTCTGCGTAATGTCTGGCGTCTTCATCCTCCATTAGAGTGGGAGTGAGTGCGTCATAGCTGTAAGTAATCTTCTGTTCTTCAGTATTGTTTGCATTCCATAGAGGCCAGAGGGATTCCAGCCGTGGGGTTTTCATCATATTTTTTCACCAGAGATATAGTAATAAATATCAGTATATCTTCAGTTACCTGGTGATTTCCGGATAATTGCTCACAGGGGAAGCGAGAAACACGCGGAGCATTCACAGATTAAAGAGGGCTTCCGGTTCTGCCTTTTTTCGGATCTGCGGGAGTTAACCAAAGAGCAGTATGCTAAAAGCAGTGAATAAAGGCAAAAAGCAGCCTGTGACAGTTAATGACAATTACAGCAAGTCATTTCAGCATAAATACAAGAACCCTTCATACAGAGGGTTAAGGGTCTGTATGGAGAAATACAGTAAACAGGCCTGATTTAAGCCGATATAAATGATTTTCAGAATGCACAGGACATTGAGTCAGTACAGGACTGATTTTACTGAAGCCCGAAACAAGGTTCGGCTATGCAGTGGCAAAGCCGGTACGTAATAAGACAGAATTACGCGCTGAGCGAGGCTCAGTAGCTGGCCATCCGTGCCGGTTTCTCAAAGGCCGGAGCGGTAATCACCGGCCTTAAAGGCAGAGTCGGGTGGTATCCGTGACAGTCGGGCAGAACGCATGCGCAGAACCGCCCCGGCCCTTTATTTAAGTATCGCAGTGAAAAGATCACTGAAAGCGGAACCTGCGATATAAGTGCGTTCGGTGGTAACCTCATCCTCACGGATTGCTGCCAGTCTTTTCAGGGCACTCTCGGGATCGGACGCCCTGACTTCTTCAAAAAGCTTTTCCCAGCCATCGTCAGTCAACTGAGCTGCTTTCCGGACAGCATCCCTTTCGAGAACAACTAACTTTTTGCTTTTACGGTAAAAACAGTACTCTGGCATGATATTTCTCCAGGATATGGACGTGCTTTTAACAGGTATGTCTGACAGACTCATTTATCAAGCAACGTCACAGAAGCGAAAGGGAGAGTCTTCAGTTATAAGTATATCCATTTATAAAGAAGGTCAAACTTTAAAAATTTGCACGTCAAAAATATGCTAAGCCGCATCCTGACACATACCTGGCCTGCGCCAGTTTAAAAGGATTCCATCCGCCCTGAAAATAAGAGGCTGAAATATTTAAATATAAATAAATAGCAAACTAACCAATACAGGAAACATATATTAACATAATGAAACAAAACATCGCCAAATTACGACTTGATTAATACGTGAATTTTACTAAATCTTAACACTCGGGAGAAGAATACAAGTTGTGGCGAAACAACCGGCACCCGATATTGAAATACAGTGACTCACGTCACGAAATTTTACTTCTGAAGCAAAGTGAAAGGGATAAAGCATCACAAGTCCGGGAAATCGAAATTTCACAGGAAATAAAGACTGCCAGCCATATTAAACGGCTTTGAGAAAGCATAAGGATGAAGTGAAGTGTTTCGTCAGGAGGCTATCGATAACAGTAAAGGACACTGGCATGGCGATGCATTACTTCTGCCCGGTTTGCACCCCATTATAGTGTGGGCAATAACAATTTTTTTCATTATCGCTTTTCTGATATTTGTCATGTTTGGGTCATATACCCGACGTGTGAACGTTTCAGGGGAAGTCACGACTTTTCCGAGAGCAGCTAACTTTTATTCAGGCGTACAGGGAGTGGTTGTAAAACAGTTTGTATCTGAGGGCACAAGCGTGAAAGCCGGGGATGCTGTTTACCAGATAGATGTCAGTAAGAGTACACGTTCGGGCGTTGTAAGCGAAGAGCAGGTCGCAGACATAAATCATCAAATTGCCAGCGTCACACAAATCATTAAAAAACTAGAAAGCAACAAGAAAAAGACGCTGGATATGATGGAGAAACAAAAATTAAAATATACCGCTGCCTTTGAAAATTCGAGCAGCATTATTCAGCGAGCCAGGGAAGGGATCCGGATAATGAAAGAGAACATGCAGAATTATCAGCGTTACCAGAATAAAGGGCTTATTAACAAAGACCAGCTTACCAATCAGATAGCGCTCTATTACCAGCAGCAAAATGCCCTGCTTGGCCTTACCGGTCAGAATGAGCAAAACTCATTACAGATTACGTCACTTGAAACTCAGATACAGACTCAGGCCGCTGATTTTGATAATCAGATCTACCAGATGGAATTGCAGCGTTACGAGCTTCAGAAGGAGCTGGTTAACGCGCAGGCAAACGGAATGGTGATCATACGGGCACTGAAAGAGGGCAGGATAGATTCGCTGAGCGTAACGGTGGGTCAAATGGTCAACGCCGGTGACAGTCTGTTTCAGATCCTCCCTGCAGACATCAGGTTCTATAACCTGGTGATATGGGTGCCTAATGAGGCAATACCGTATTTAAAGAAAGGGGATAAAGTAAACATCAGATATGACGCATTTCCGATGGAAAAATTCGGCCAGTTTGCGGGTGAAATATCGGTCATATCCAGTGCTCCTGCGTCAACACAGGAAATGATGACATACCAGGGGGCGCCAGCACATTCCCCCTCAGCTAACATGACGTACTACAAGGTGATCGTCCGGCCGGAGAGCAACGCTGTTAAATACGGCGGGAGGCGACTCCTGTTGCAGAATGGTATGAAGGCAGAGAGCACGCTGTTTCTGGAAAAAAGAAAAATCTATCAATGGATGCTGTCACCGCTCTACGACATGAGAAACAGCGCTGCGGGGCCGGTAAATGGATAGTGCCCGTTTTGGCAAGCTACTGGATCAGCTGGATTTCAGCTTCCGTCGTAAAACACCCGTGATTCATCAGACCGAATCGTCTGAGTGCGGGCTTGCCTGTCTGGCCATGGTCTGCGGTTCATATGGTAAGAACATCGATCTCATCGCTTTACGCAGGCGCTATAACATATCCACGCGAGGCGCAACCTTAGCTCATATCAAGAGCATCGCAGAACAGCTGGGATTAATAACCCGGCCGCTGTCGCTTGATCTGCACGAGCTTAAGGCTCTGAAAAAGCCCTGTATACTGCACTGGAACTTCAACCATTTTGTTGTGCTGGTTGAAATGAAAGGCAGTAAATTCATATTGCATGATCCCGCACGGGGCAGAAGAACCCTGAGCCTGAATGAATTTTCGAAATCGTTTACTGGTGTGGCGCTGGAAGTCTGGCCGGGAAGTGTATTTGAGAAAGATACAGTCCGGCACCATCTGAGTATCAGAAAACTGGCTGAGGGCGTGAACGGCCTTAAAGGAAGCCTTGCAAAAATATTCTGCTTTTCACTCGTCATTGAAGCTATCAGCCTGTTACTGCCCGTTGGCACCCAACTGATTATGGACCATGTGATTCCGGCCGGCGACCATGGGCTCCTCACGCTGATATGCTCCGGACTCATCCTGTTTATTTTTTTACGGTCATTCATTACCTTCATTCGTTCATGGGCTACTCTCGTCATGAGCACGCTTATTAATGTGCAATGGCAGGCAGGTCTGTTTACGCATCTTCTTCACCTGCCCATGACGTATTTTGAGCGCAGAAGAATGGGCGATATTCAGTCCCGCTTCAATTCAATAAACCTCATAAAGGAAACGTTCACCACCAGTCTCACTGGCGCCTTAATTGACAGTATAATGGTAGTAAGCGTGGCAATAATGATGTACGTCTACGGAAACTGGCTGTTCTGGATCGTACTGGCCTTCACACTGGCATATATAACAATAAGATTTTGCATTTATCATACTTACCGGAATCTGTCTGAGGAAACGCTCATTAAAGACGCCCGTGCGAAGTCCTATTTTATGGAGACGCTGTATGGTATTGCCACCGTAAAGATACAGGGCATGGTCGGGCAGAGGCAAAACAACTGGCTGAACCTTGAGATCGATACTGTAAACACGGAAATCAAGCTGAATAAGCTGGATTTCATATTCGATGGTCTGAACACGTTGATTGTCTCGTGTGAACAAATCGTGATCCTGTGGCTGGGCATCAATATGATTATCGATCACGAGTTAACTATCGGTATGTTTATCGCCTTCGGCACGTTCAGAGAACAGTTCTCCGGCAGAATCCACACTCTTATTAACTTTATTTTTAAACTGCGTATGCTCCGCCTGCAAAGCGAACGGGTAGCTGACATCGCCCTGCATGAACAGGAAACGATGAAGCCGGATGTCACGACCGGTACTGAGATCCGCCCCCTTTCGCTGGAAACCTTCGACCTGTCGTACAGTTACGATACTCAGTCTTCACCTGTTTTCAGTGGTTTAAACATTTCAGTTTTACCCGGAGAGAATGTGGCCATTACTGGCCCGTCAGGCACCGGTAAATCGACTTTAATGAAAGTCCTCTGCGGTCTGATCCAGCCAGATACTGGCAGGGTAATCGTTGACGGGCTTGATATCAGACAGCTCGGCATAAACAACTATCAGCGACTGATAGGCTGCGTAATGCAGGAAGACAAATTATTTTCTGGTTCAATCCGTGAAAACATCTGTGGTTTCAGCGCAGGTGCAGATGAGGAATGGATGACAGAATGTGCGCGGGCAAGTTACATTCACGATTTTATAATGTCCACGCCGATGGGTTATGAAACGCTGATAGGCGAGTTGGGTGAAGGATTGTCCGGCGGCCAGAAGCAGAGAATATTTATTGCACGAGCGCTTTATCGTAAACCGGGCATCCTTTTTATGGACGAGGCCACCAGTGCGCTGGATAATGACAGCGAAAAACAAGTCAGTCAGGCCATAAAAAAACTGAAAATAACCCGGATTGTCATCGCTCACCGGGATACCACAATATCTATGGCTGACAGGGTGATCTCACTGGGATAGGACATCTGTTTATTTGACGTTTAACCGTTCAGTAATAACTGCCGGTGGCCGGTGCTTTCCGGTGAACTCACAGTTCCAGTTCGGCAAGCAAAATAACGCTCAGAGTTTCATACTTCAGTTAAGATTTATTTGGTCATTATGACTTTTAATAAATGAATTAGAGTGAAAAATATGTTGTTTTAGACAGACCTGCTGTTATAGATTTGTTATTAACCAGTCAGCAATCTGCTTTTAAAAATACAGGTTACCTGTCTGGTCGCAGTCCCGTTTCAATAAATGTATTCATTTGAGGAATTATTTATGAAAGAGATTGATGATGTATTTTTAAATAAAATTTCCGGTGGCAACAGCGGCCTTGCTGCAGCCGGTTCTGGCCTGACAAACCAAAGCGGTAGTTCCATTGCACAGGGCGTGGTGGCAGGTCGCCATACTCAGGGAGATAATGCCGGAAGCAGTTCCTCGAACGGTGGTTCCCGTGGAGGCGGCAGACAAAGTGGTGATAACCACTAACGGGTAATTCAGAAATATGCAGTCCTTGATCTCAAGGGCTGCATACTCCCTCTTGTCTCACTTTCAGCCATGTCAGGTCACCGATGAATCCCTTCCTGATGAGTTCTCTCAGTAAAGATAACATTGCTATTCCGGTGTGCGCGGCGGGCCCGTTTTCTTCTCTTTTCGACAGCGTCAGCAAATTTTCACAAAAAGATGTCAGGCATCAGAATCTTCATTCTCTCTATATCAATCTCCGCAATTTTTTTACAGGATTATTTCAGGGCCGGGCGGAAGTTAAGGATATTTTTCTCGTTTACGAATTTCTCCATCACCTGCAGTACAGTTTTCCTGAGGTTAAAACTGAAAAATGCGTTGAAACGCTGGATATCATTCTCCGTCAGTCTGTCTGTGAGAAAACCATTAATTCATTGCCGAAGGATATCCATTTTATCTGGCTCGGCCCTCTGGCGCCTGACACATTAGATTTTGCTAAATTCTGGAAGAAAATTAACCCGGATTACACCGTTCATCTGTGGACAGATAAAAGAATCCTGAGCGCGGGCATTAATGGTCGTATGCGGAAGAAAAAGGGTGGAGTCATCAGTGAGGCAGAGATTCATAGTGCATACTTCTCAGCTTCTTATCTTTATCTTCCACCGCCTTACAGCCGGAAAAAACCGCCAAACGCCGACTTTATGTCTGCGACGTTTTCCCCCGTGGATGTAGCCGAAACTCCCGACGGATCATCCGTTACCGGTACTGCAGACGTGATAATGACTCATGATGTCAGTGAAATTTTCAATCAACTTTTTTCACGCCCTTTCCTTAAAATATATACGTTCGAAGTTTTTTGCAGAAAAAATCTGGCGGCTGCCTCCGATATTTTCAGAATGCTTCTCCTTTACGGTCGTGGCGGGATCTACATTGACAGAGACACACTTCCTGGCCTGATCCATTACAGCGAAAGGTTTAAAACCGAAGCATGCGCTCACCTTCCTGATAAAGACTATGAGAGCAGGGAGAGGCTGGACGTTGGCATGATGAATGAATCACTTTCTTTGTTGCAAAACGGGACGGATTTTTGCCATACGGATTTTGCAGATGATAACTACAGCTTTTTTCTGTCGGTCAAAAAAAAGCTCACCCGATGCACGGGTATAGGCTGCCACCCTTTCTTTTACACACTCGATGATGTGCAACTCCCTGACGGAAACTTCCTCATTGCAAGAGACCACAGCAGGGAAAACGTTTTTTACAGCAATTTCATCGTTTCATCAGCCCGCAGTGCTTTTACTGAAAATGCACTTTACTTGCTCAGAAGAAATTATCAGAAACTGGGGTTGTCAGCGCTGTTGGACAGGACTGGCAAAAAGGTGGTGAGTGAGGACTTTACTGAATACTTCTATGACGGCTACCTTAATAACTCGATGAAAACGCTCTATATCAGCGGTCCCGGCGTGTTAATCCATGCTGGATTGATGTTTTTAATTCAACGATATGATTTACCCTCTGACTTTGACAGGCACGTGTTACTCAGTATTTTATGGAAAATATGGGGCACCGATCAGCACTCCATCAACAATGCCACTGGCTTTAAATCAACCTGGCGGGACAAATAGCCCCCCCTTTTTGCGGTCGCCCGTTTAAGACGCCTGAAGCCGATCGGCTACAGAATGAAAGGAAGTAAACAAAAAAGGGCTCTTTTAATCATGAGCCCTTTTCCTTTTCGCCAGTCTACGTTTTGTCTCTGGACATGTAGCTGTAAGCCATAAAGCCCACTACGCACTCGGCCACAAGAACTACCAAATACCATGTCATAGATACCTCCTCAGTTCCCGTTCCTTATCATAGGGCAAAATTTGACCTAAGTGAACACCGGGCATCCCTTCTGCAGCCTGAGTAAGATATTTCTGAAGCTCATTACTGCATGCTTCAACATAATAGATACGCCATATGCTTACTGGCGGCTTTATCAGCCTGCATTCAAAATGACAAGACAGAAATACCGGAATAAACAGCCAATTAGAGTATACTCAAAATGACCGCTACCAGACCTCAAAAAAGAAGAGGTGATGCATGCCTGGGACAAAAACGAAAACTTTTTCGGGAAGGGTCGAACGCGTTGTACATGTGGCCACTGTCAATGAGGTTAACCTGATGCTGTATGGCGTTCTGCTTTCTGGCGAGCCGGAATGGTTGCGCATCTGCACGACTGAGATTAAACACGCTGAAAAAATCGCGTTTCTCAGCCCGGACGCATACGTTGAAATCAGGGTACGGGACGACATAAATATCTAGGGGACGACGTACAAAAAATTTCACTCCCTCAGTTAACATCGTTTGCCCGTATTGAAAACATTCCCGGAGATCGCAGTGAACCCCTTCAGCCTTTTAGTTAACCATCCACTGGATGAAACTTATCTCAGTCCCCCTAGCGACTTCTGTGCGGAGGGTAAATTGCCCGAAGAGGAGACTGAGGTGTGTCAGGCGCTTACAGCCATGTATGTTTTGACAAACCGCCTGATGAACATCAATTCATGGGACCGTCTGTTAAGAACCCGTAAATACTCGTCAGCCAGCCGTTCGGCGACAGAGGCACAGCGGACGCTTATGGTGCTCGTGAACAGTACGCCCTCACACAAAGCCGCGCTGAAGCGCATTGTGAGCGTCATGCCTGAAGACAACGGCGGCCGGGAAGCGCTCAGGGATTATTTTCGTTAAGAGGGTGGGACCGCTAAACCTATGCAGATTGCACGTATCTATCTTCGGGTCAGTACGGATGAACAGGAACTGACGCGACAGAACAGTATTATTGAAGATGCCCGGGGCAGGGGGTTTTATGTCGCCGGCGTCTATAAAGAGAAGGCTTCAGGTGCCAGGGCAGACCGGCCTGAACTCCAGCGCATAATTGCCGACCTGCAGCCCGGGGAGGTGGTCGTGGCTGAGAAAATTGACCGTATCAGCCGTCTTCCCCTTAATGAAGCCGAGCAGCTGATTGGCTCGATAAAAGCTAGAGGGGCAAAGCTGGCCATCCCCGGTATAGTGGATTTGTCCGAGCTGGCCATAAGTCAGGACGGCGTGGCCAGAATCGTGCTTGAGTCCGTCCAGGACATGCTGCTTAAGGTAGCCCTGCAGACGGCGCGTGACGACTACGAAACACGAAGGGAAAGACAGCGGCAGGGCGTTGAGCTGGCAAAGGCATCGGGTAAGTATAAAGGGCGCAGGCCGGAACCCAGAACGCACGAACGCATCATTGCGCTTCGCGAGTCCGGTATGACCATTGCGCGCACAGCAACGCTTGCCGGATGCAGCGTAAGCCAGGTAAAGCGCATATGGGCCATCTACAGGGCTCAGAAATCCGGTCAGTAGCGGTATGAGTTAACGTGCGCGAGTATTCATAATGTCCGGGGTGCCGTCAGTCCGGACTTTTTCTGGCCACATCTCACAGAATAGAGCTGCAAACCAGCAGGAAACAGATGTCTGCTATTCCCTGTAATGACGCTGCCGCCCGCCAGAAATGCACTGGCGGGCAGGTATTTTCAGCCAAATAATTCTTCAATGAATTCGTCGAATGAATCAGCAACAGACACAAGCTCCTTTTCATCCATAAGAAAAACGAAAATCTCACCGAAAGAATCTCCCTCTTTCAGCGACAACAGGAAACTGTTACCCCCCTCATCATAAGCGAAAGGCACCATTTTTCGTAAATCGCCGAAAGACTCTGTAAGATCCCCGTAAAGCTCCTCTATAGGCCGCTCACCGTATTTAACAGAGTTAAACCCTCCCAGCATAAAAAAGTTTCCATCCTCATTATTGAGGGGATATCCGCCATTGTTTTTCAGATAAAAATCCTGAAATGACTGGGGAAGAAGATTGCCGAAAAGCGCATTGAAGGATGCCATTTCCTCTCGGGTTAGCTTCTGTTCTGAATCTGAAAGATACATCAGCAATTTTCTCCTGCAGTTTTGCGTACCCTGTTGCGGGCCGGGAAAGTATAGGACCTGCCTGTGGCGGCCTTGTACTGGCTGACGCCGCCCGCGTGATTAATATTCTGATGAGCGCCCCTTTTAACAAGCTGCATAGTGCCGGTATTTGTCTCAGGGTTGTAATCGTCGAGATGGTGCCAGACATAGCCACTTGGTGTCGTTTTCTGGTTGAGGCCCGCCTTGTAGTTAGCTGCCTCAAAGTCTTTCAGATAATCCCCCGTATATTCAATAGGCACAATGGGATTAACACCTTCCCGGAGGTTATACAGAGCGTTACTGTCTTTATAATCGAGCCCGCCTGCCGGTGTCTTAACAACACCATGGTAACCAAGCCCTTCCAGCTTAGCTATGGGATCAAAAGCCAGCCCCAGGGGATCGATCCAGGTGAGGGGGTTAGGGGCATACTGATACGGGTTCCAGCCGCCCGCCAGCCCTATCGGGTCCTGCACCGTGAACCGGCCTGTCTGCGGGTCATAATACCGGAACAGATTGTAATGCAGGCCTGTTTCCGCGTCCGCATACTGCCCGGCGTAGCGAAGCGGCTGATGTGAAAGTGATGGCTGTGACGACAGGCGGTAAAAGCCCTCTGTCTGACGTCTGACCGCACCAAAGCTGCCGTACTGTCCGCTCCAGCTCAGCTTCCCTGACGCATCCGTCACTTCAAGCGGCGCCCCGTTCAGGTCGGTGCTGAACCACAGTACAACGCCCCGTGTTTCTTCCTGCTGATGGTCAATGCGCGCCAGTGGACTCCAGGTTTCTGCAGGGTCATACACGTAAGAGCTGAACGTTCCGTCCGGATGTTGCTCCTGCAGCAGATGCCATCCCTGCCACAGGAAGCGGGTTTCCGCCTTACCCCGGGCGGTGGTAACCGTCTTGCGTGTGCGACGGCCCAGCGCATCGTAGTGATAGTGTGCTTCAAAAGCTCCTTCCGGCCCCGTGCCACGTGCCGAGATCAGCCGGTTGTCCGCGTCATATTCATAGTATTGCTCATCCGTCCCGCGCCTGCGGCGGATAAGGTTGCCCCATGCGTCATAGGACATGAACAGGTTCTGCCACTGTTCCAGCCGGTTATCCCGAACGGCGTCTGCAGGTTCTTCTGTTCCGTCAGGCAGCAGGTTGTCAGCCATGTCGTACCGGAACGCATCGCTGCGGTGTCCCTGTCGGGCCTCGTAGTGCTTCAGCAGGCGCCCCACGGCATCGTAACCGTACTGCACCTCGCCGCGCAGCGTGTCGCTGACGCCGGCAAGTTCATCCCGCGAGGTATAGCGGAAAGCGCGAGAAAGGATCTCCTGCTCCGGCAGGGTCACGCCAGAGGCAATCAGGCTGCGCTGCAGTATGCGCCGGCCGTTGCTATCATACTCCCGTCGCTGCTCTCTGGCCCCCTGCGTCCGGGACAGTTCGCGATGCAGCCGGTCACGGGTAAATTCGGTGATCGTCTGCCTGCCGAAGCGGATGGCACTGACGTGCCCGGAGCCGTAATGCAGCCAGCTCAGTTGCTGTCCGCCGGGCAGGGTGAGTCTGGTCAGATTACCGAGGGCATCCCGCTCAAATTCAAGCTGGCCGTTCCCCCCCGACTCCTGCGTAATCCAGCCCGCGGCGTCGCGCGTCAGGACAATATCATCGCCCGTCAGACCTTTGTCTGCCCCTTCAGCGGTCGGGGTGCACGTCAGACGGATGAGCTGCCCGCCAGAATCACGGTGGTAACGGTACTCCGCATCGCGTGTCGTACGCGCCATCAGACGGCCACTGTCGTCATAGCTGAACAGCTGCACCCGCTGTGGCATTCCTCCGTCAGCTGCGGGACGTCCGTACTCATACAGCGCCCCGGGCATTCCCCGCTCATCCCAGCGCCATAGCCGATCTGTTTCGTCCGGACGCACCTCCCGCAGGAGACGGCCGGCAGGATCATACGTAAACCGGTAAGTCCCCCCGTTGCCGTTATCCAGTTGCAGCAGATTTCCCCGAGGGTCATAGTGCCAGCGACGTACCCGTCCGATACGGTCGCTGACACTGACCGGCAGGCCCAGCGCGTTGTACTGCCAGCGCATTTCCTCTTCCAGCGCGTCCCGCCAGACGGCAAGCCGGCCGTGCGCATCCCAGCGCAGCGTTTCCCGCGTTCCGTCCGGCCTGATAACGGCTGTCAGCTGTCCGGCGCTGTTCCATTCCCGCCGGGTGACATTCTCTTCCGCATCCGTGCTGGTAATGAGCTGCCCGAAGCGGTCATAACTGAAGCGGGTTACGCTGCCGGAACAGTCGGTGCGGCCTGTCAGCAGCCCTTGACGGTTCCATTCCAGCCTGACCACCCCCCCGACAGCATCGGTGATGAAATCCGGCAACAGGTCTGTATCGTCCGGATAATGGTAACTGGTAATATGGTTCAGGACGTCAGTTTCCGACAGCAGTCGGTCATAAAGGTCATACGTCGCTGACGTATGCGAGCCGTCAGGATAGTCCGTGCGGACAATACGGTCCGTCAGGCGGTACCAGTGATAACACGTCCGCCGTCCGGCCGGGTCAGTTTCCTCCGTCATGCGCCCGTAGCGGTCCCAGCGGCTCCGGCGAATGGCACCGCCTGGCAGGATGACATCGCAAAGTGCCCCGTCCTGATACACGAACGCCGTCTGCAGACCATCGAAGTCCGTATAGCGGGCGACGTTATCATCGTCGTCCAGCAGCCAGTGCGCCTCGCTCCCGTCGTCGCGCAGAGCCCGACGCGTACCCTGCCCGAAATCGTATTCAAAGCTGAGTCGCTCTCCCGCGCTGTGCCTGAAGGCAATCACGCGCGGCAGTCCGCTTATTTCCTGCCAGCGGTACTCACACAGTAACCCGTCAGCATCCTCATGGGCGGTCATCAGGCCGTCCTGCCACTGAAAACGACGCGTTACCCGTCCGCCACGTCCTGTCACGCTGACCAGCTGATCCACGGCATCATAGTCGTAGCGTACGAGGCGGGTGCCGTCATCCAGAAAAACCTCAAGAAGGCGGCCACCGGCATAACGGCATGACACGCGCTGACCGGCGCTGTCGGTGAGTGCGCTGAGGGTATGGTCATCATTCCATTCAAAGCGGACAGCATTGCCGCAGGGGTCTGACAGCCGGTCGGGCAGGGCGGGAGCATCATCACGCGGCGGCGGGAAGTGCCATCGCTCCCCGCTGATGTCATAGACAGACCAGGAGTCGTCGCTGTGATGCTCCAGCCAGCGATGTTCAGTTTCGCAGTATGTCCGCATGCCTTTCGGCACGACAGGAAAAGCAACGTAGTCCCCGGAGGGTGCGCGCCATACCAGCCCGTCCTGGTAGCGTTCCAGCCGCGTCTCCCAGAACAGGCTCCAGCCGCGGCCCAGCACACTGTCAGCGGGATTACCGCTGCGCCAGTAACGCTGCCAGCGAACCGGCAGGCGTGAGGGCAGCACAAAGTCAAGCTCGTCATCCCCGTTCAGGAATTTCTGGCCGCTGACAATATCTACCGGCCGGGCAATGATTCCGGCCGCAGAAACTGCAGTCATCAGAGCACCGAAGCGGCATGCAATGCGTTTAAGTTTGTTAATTCCGGGCAGTTTTCTGAGCAGCTTTGCCAGTGCGCCGGCTTTGCCGGCTGCTCCACCCCAGCCGCCGGCCAGACCGGCAAAAAGCAGCGTGAGGTCAGAGGCTTTATAGAGCCATTCCGGCACCTCGGAGGTGATGTCCAGTGTCTGCTCGGCATCACCGCCAATGAGCACATTCTGTGAGCCGCTCATGACTTTTGCGCCACAGGTTACCCTGTCACCCAGCCGGGCAGCGGGCAGGCCGTTAATGAATACGCGGGATGAACCTTCCGCCATCTGCTGTGCACCGTCCTCCGAACAGCTTACCGTGCTGGAGGTGGCCATCGCCGCCGGCCTGCCGTTGATAAAGACATCCGCTGAACCGGTCAGGACAGCACCGGTGGGCGACATGTCCGCCGCCCCCGCATCTGCAATACTGTCGCGGGCAGCGGTGGCAAGCTCTCCGGTAAGATACCCCACGGCCAGGCTGGCTCCGACGAGCAGGACGCCCACGCCGAGGCAGGACGCACCCAGCCCCGCCACCATAAGTGCACCTGCTGCAATACCGCCTGCGGCCGCAAGCAGTCCGCCAACAACGGTGCCCAGGATCATTCCTGCAAGCGCATGAGAATGTCCGGTGGTGTCCCCGACCCTTGCCGCCTCAAACATCTGCTTCTCCTCCTTCAGCAGTGCAGGCGAAATGACAGCAGCAGGTCGTTCAGGACATCACGGTCAGGATCAGTCAGCGGACCGTCCGCGCTGACGGTGAAAACCAGCACCTGTGTGTCCGGCAGGACAAACACCGCCTGACGCTGTGATACGCGCTTTCCGCCGCGCAGGTAAGTGGCTTCAACCACTTCTCCTTGTCCCAGATCATTTCCGGGCACGGCAGTATCCCGTGACAGGAGCTTCCAGCCCTTCAGGTGCTGTGCCATCAGGGCAGTCTGACGGGTGACATAGTCAGACAGGTTTTCACCTTCTTCCGTGCGGTCACGGGACAGGTTAAGAGGCGGCTGCCCGGGCGCGGTGAATACGTTAACGGTCCTGTCCTGGTAACCGGCTGGCAACGTGAGCATACCTTCAGTAAACAGGCAGTCATGTGGTGAGAGATTCATCCTTCTGCTTCCTTTGCATAAGAAAGTCTTAAGGCTGACATATCCGGCAAAAAATAACCAGCTCAGGGAAGTGAGTCAACTCGCAGTTTAAAAACCGGCAACTTGCCAAAAACGGAAAACCAGTATTCAGATGTGAAGGCATTTTAACGGGCAGGAAAGTCAGGCATTTCAGACTCACCGACAGCATTCCAGCACCACCAGTGGCCCGGACCGTATTCCCTGTCGTAGTGGGCGGTCTTCTCCTGCTTACGCTGCAGGTACTCCGGCGTGTTCATGCCGAAGACCTCCATGGGCAGCGCATCCACGCCGGCAACGTCCTTCAGCACAAAGTCCGGGAATACGTCTTCCTCGCCGTCGTAGCGCAGCGGCTTGATGAAGGCACGTTTTTCCTGCCACAGCTTCTCTTCGACACTGCCCTCATAGCCGGAATCCAGCGGAATGAAGCGCGGGCTGACCGTCATCAGCGCCACGTCGATGACGGTGCTGCAGCTGAAC
>Ga0157366_1000250_pt1 | contig 26216 bp, 18 predicted proteins | sample AttbisABBM1_FD_113149 | JGI IMG/M metagenome (GOLD analysis project Ga0157366, IMG submission 113149) | Fungus gardens microbial communities from leaf cutter ant in Botucatu, State of São Paulo, Brazil - Atta bisphaerica ABBM1 | ecosystem: Host-associated > Fungi > Mycelium > Unclassified ...
CAGGCCGTCAACGCCGCCCAGATCAACGAATGCACCGTAGTCAGTGAGGTTCTTAACGATACCTTTAACTTCCATGCCTTCCTGCAGGTTTTCCAGCAGCTGATCGCGCTCTGCGCTGTTTTCAGATTCGATAACGGCACGACGTGAAACCACGACGTTGTTGCGTTTCTGATCCAGCTTGATTACTTTGAACTCAAGCTCTTTGCCTTCCAGGTGCAGCGTATCGCGCACCGGACGCACATCAACCAGTGAACCTGGCAGGAACGCACGGATACCGTTCAGCTCAACTGTGAAGCCGCCTTTAACTTTGCCGTTGATAACACCGGTAACAGTTTCAGCGTCTTCGTAAGCTTTCTCCAGCGTGATCCATGCTTCATGGCGCTTAGCTTTCTCACGGGACAGCAGGGTTTCACCGAAGCCGTCTTCCACTGCATCCAGAGCAACATCAACTTCGTCGCCAACCTGGATTTCCAGTTCGCCGGCTGCGTTCTTGAACTGCTCTGCAGGGATTGCAGATTCAGATTTCAGACCCGCATCAACCAGAACGACATCTTTGTCGATAGAAACGACGATGCCACGAACGATAGAACCCGGGCGGGTTTCGATTGTTTTTAAGGATTCTTCAAATAGTTGAGCAAAAGATTCAGTCATATTGATAATCTTCAGGATTCTTCAATTTAACGTCCATCTGACTTCATGTCGGATGGGGTTGTTTCACATGCCCTGCACCGGATCCGTGGTACAGGGTTATTAATTCAGTTAAGCCGGGATGCCCAGCTTTTCGCGGGCATAGTGTAGCGCTTTTTCAATGACCTGGTCGATAGACATCTCAGTCGAGTCTAATACCAGTGCATCGCCAGCGGCGACCAGAGGCGCAATTGCGCGGTTACGATCGCGGTCGTCGCGCTCTTTTATCTCGGCTAAAAGGCGGTCAAAGTTAACATTAAAGCCCTTTTCCTGCAACTGTAGCATACGGCGCCGGGCGCGCTCTTCCGGGCCGGCATCCAGGAAAATTTTCACTGGCGCATCCGGGAAAACCACGGTGCCCATGTCCCGGCCATCCGCAATCAGACCCGGCATCTCGCGGAAACCACGCTGGCGGCGCAATAGTGCTTCGCGCACCCGGGGAAAGGCAGCGACACGGGAAGCGGTGTTGCTCACCTCCTGCGTACGGATCTCGCCGGTGACATCCTCCCCTTCCAGTATGACCTGCATTTCACCCTTTTGAGAGACAAAGCGCACATCAAGGTGTGCAGCAATCGGCACTAACGCCTCTTCCGAATCGATATCCACCTGATGATGCAATGCGGCTAACGCCAGCACGCGATAAATAGCACCGGAGTCCAGCAGATGCCACTGCAGCGATTCTGCCATGGCTTTGCACAGGGTTCCTTTCCCCGCGCCACTTGGCCCATCGATAGTTATGACCGGGGCAGTTACTGTCATTATTCCCTCCTGTTGCTGCGTGCTTCATGGCCTGAAGGCCACCCTTTATGGTTAGCATTATACGCTGCATAGCCGTGCTTGGTTACCCTTTCGCACTGAGCGGCTGGGAAAATTTAGTCAAATAAGAGGATATCCGGGCGATTAAAGCCAGATTAAATCAGGGAAAATCCGGTGCGGGAACGCACCGGAGAAGGTCTGTCAGGCGCGCTGGCTGATTTTCTCAAGCTGCACAAAATAGTCCGGGAAGGTTTTTGCCGTACAGCCTGGATCAAGAATGGTGACCGGCGTATCAGAGAGCGCCACCAGAGAAAAACACATCGCCATGCGGTGATCGTTATAGGTGCCAATATCCGCATGAATCAGTGTCGCTGGCGGCGTGATGCGGATGTAGTCATGGCCCTCTTCGACCTCTGCGCCCACTTTACGCAGTTCAGTGGCCATCGCGCTCAGCCGGTCGGTCTCTTTTACCCGCCAGTTATAAATATTACGTAACTGCGTTGTCCCTTCTGCAAACAGTGCCGTGGTCGCAATGGTCATCGCCGCGTCCGGGATATGGTTCATATCCATGTCGATCGCCTGCAGTTTTCCGGCGGTGCAGGCAATATAGTCATCGCCCCACTCAATGCTCGCGCCCATCTTTTCCAGCACGTCAGCAAAACGGATGTCACCCTGCACGCTCTTACGTCCGATCCCGGTGACCCGAACCGTTCCGCCTTTGATCGCGGCGGCGGCCAGGAAATAGGAGGCGGAAGAGGCGTCGCCTTCGACCAGGTAATCCCCTGGCGACTGATACTGCTGCGCACCTTTGATCAGGAAGCGTTGATAGTTCTGATTTTCAACGTCGACGCCAAAGCACTGCATCAGATTGAGCGTGATGTCGATGTAGGGTTTCGATACCAGATCGCCTTTAATGGTGATGCAGGTGTCCTGCTGAGCCAGCGGCGCAGTCATCAGTAGTGCCGTCAGGAACTGACTGGAGACGCTGCCATCCACACTGACGTCACCGCCGGTAAATCCCCCGCGTAAACGCAGCGGCGGATAGTGTTCGTTTTCCAGATACTCAATGGCCGCTCCACCCTGACGAAGCGCATCCACCAGATGGCCGATTGGGCGCTCTTTCATGCGTGGTTCGCCGGTCAGTTCGACATCGTGCTGACCCAGGCAAAGTGCTGCGGCCAGCGGGCGCATTGCGGTTCCGGCATTCCCCAGAAACAGCGACAGTGGTTGTGCGGCATGCAGCGGGCCGCCATTCCCCGTCACTTCACACACGGTGCGATCGTCTGAAAGGGTATAGCTGACGCCCAGTGCGGTCAGCGCATTCAGCATGTGTTTTACATCATCGCTGTCGAGTAAATTGGTGAGTCGGGTGGTGCCTTTTGCCAGTGCAGCCAGCAGCAGTGCACGATTGGAAACGCTCTTGGAGCCAGGCAGATTTACCGTGCCGTCGACGCGCGCAATCGGTTGGAGAGTCAGGGAGTCCTGCATGTGAAACGAAATCCTCAAAAAATACAGAGACCTCGTCGCAGGACGAGGTCTGGCATCAGCATCAGCGCTGATATCTTATCGGTTAGCCGTGACGGCGTTCAAAATCGACCATGAAGTCAGTCAGGGCCTTAACACCGTCCAGCGGCATCGCATTATAAATAGAGGCGCGCATACCACCTACTACACGATGTCCTTTAAGCGCATGTAATCCATTCTTAAATGACTCTTCCAGGAACAGCGCATCCAGTGAGGCATCGGCCAGCTGGAAAGGAATGTTCATCCGCGAGCGGTTTTCTGTGGCCACATCATTGCGATAGAAGTCGCTGCCATCAATCACACCGTAAAGCAGGTCAGATTTTGCCTGATTGATGCGATCAATTTCAGCTACACCGCCTTTCTCTTTCAGCCATTTAAACACCAGACCCGAAAGGTACCAGGCAAAAGTCGGTGGCGTGTTAAACATGGAATCGTTATCGGCCAGAACTTTGTAATCGAGGATAGAGGGAACAGAGCTGTGTGCCTGACCCAGCAGATCTTCGCGTACGATGACCAGCGTCAAACCAGCCGGGCCCACATTCTTCTGCGCGCCGGCATAGATCACACCGTAACGGCTGACATCAATCGGACGTGAAAGAATGGTAGAGGAGAAGTCAGCGACCACGGTTTTGCTGCCAAAATCTGGCTGTTCATCAATAGCGATGCCGTCGATGGTCTCATTCGGACAGTAGTGCAGGTAAGCGGACGCTTCGCTGACGGCCCATTCGCGCATCGGCAGAATGGCACGTTTACCGTCACGGGTTGTTTTGACATCCAGCGTGCGCGGGGAGCAATACTTTTCCGCCTCTTTAATGGCACTGTGCGCCCAGTAACCGCCATCAACATAGTCGGCCGTTGTCGCTGAACCCAGCAGATTGCCCGGCACGGCAGCGAACTGCGCACGTGCGCCCCCATGACAGAATAAAACTTTGTAACCGGCCGGGATTTTTAGCAGATCACGGAAGTCCTGTTCGGCTTCCTCAGCCACCTGAATAAACTCTTTACTGCGGTGACTGATCTCCATTACAGAGGTACCCAGACCGCGCCAGTTCGTCAGTTCCTGTTCTGCACGACGGAGCACTTCTACCGGTAGCATCGCCGGGCCAGAGCTAAAATTATAAACCTGCGTCATTTCCCCTCACCACTGTCATATCGAACGGTTATGAATAATCATCCGGTTTTATCACTGCATTCTGATAGCTGCAATCATAAATCAGGAGGCGGTCACATTTTCTGACTCTGCCGCGCCGGATGTTATGTTACCAATGCAAACCTGCACGAAATTTTGTGAGGCATCGTTCAGCACGATAAAAGTGCGTCTGGCCGGTAAAGCGAAGTAATGGAAAACTACGGCGGTAAATTTATCCCGCCCTGATAGCGGTCTTCAGGCAAAATCCGTATCATGGCGCGCTTTACGCACCCTATGACAACTGAGAGAGCGGCACTATGACGCAAACATTTATCCCGGGCTAAGATGCCGCACTGGAAGACTCCATTGCGCGTTTCCAGAATAAGCTGCAGGATCTTGGCTTTAATATTGAAGAAGCTTCCTGGCTGAATCCTGTTCCCCATGTCTGGTCTGTGCATATTCGCGACCGCGATTGCCCGCTCTGTTTTACCAACGGCAAAGGCGCCAGTAAAAAAGCGGCGCTGGCCTCCGCGCTGGGCGAATATTTTGAGCGTCTCTCAACGAACTATTTCTTTGCTGACTTCTGGCTTGGAAAAAAGATCGCGAACGGCGATTTTGTTCACTATCCCAATGAAAAATGGTTTGCTGTCCCTGAGGATGAATCCTTACCTGAGGGGATTCTGGACCCGCGTCTGCGCGCCTTTTACGATCCAGACCAGGCGCTGACGGCGTCCGGATTAATCGATCTGCAGTCCGGTAATGCTGAACGGGGCATCTGTGCCCTGCCGTTTACCCGCCAGTCCGACCAGCAAACCGTTTATATCCCGATGAATATCATTGGTAACCTCTATGTCTCTAACGGCATGTCGGCGGGTAACACGGCCAATGAAGCGCGTGTTCAGGGGCTCTCTGAGGTGTTTGAGCGCTACATCAAAAACCGTATTATTGCTGAAGCTATCAGCCTGCCGGCGATCCCGGATGAGGTGATGCAGCGCTACCCTGACGTGATCGAAGCGATTGCCCGTCTTGAAGCGGAAGGTTTCCCGATTTTCGCCTACGACGCCTCGCTGGGCGGTAAATATCCGGTGATCTGCGTGGTGCTGTTTAACCCGGCCAACGGGACCTGTTTTGCCTCCTTTGGGGCGCATCCCGATTTTGGCGTTGCGCTGGAGCGTACCGTCACCGAGCTGCTGCAGGGCCGGAGCCTGAAAGATCTGGATGTGTTTACCCCACCGACGTTCGACGATGAAGAAGTCGCCGAGCACGCCAACCTTGAAACCCATTTCATTGATTCAAGCGGCCTGATCTCCTGGGATCTGTTTAAAGAGACGGCGGATTATCCCTTTGTGGACTGGTCCTTCGCGGGCAGTACTGAAGAGGAGTTTGCCACACTGATGGCGATCTTTGCTTCAGAAGATCAGGAAGTCTATATCGCTGACTATGAGCATCTGGGTGTCTACGCCTGTCGCATCATCGTGCCTGGCATGTCTGATATCTATCCGGCAGAAGACCTCTTCCTGGCAAATAACAGCATGGGAGCGGGCATACGTGAAACCCTGCTGGCACTGCCTGATAGCAACTGGAATCCGGAAGAGTATCTCGATTTAATCGGGCAACTGGATGACGAAGGTTTCGATGACTTTACCCGCGTCCGCGAGCTGCTGGGTCTGGCCACCGGTAAAGATAACGGCTGGTCGACGCTGCGTATCGGTGAGTTAAAGGCGATGCTGGCTCTGGCAGGTGGCGATCTGGAGCAGGCCCTGATCTGGACGGAGTGGACAATGGAATTTAACAGCTCTGTCTTTACGCCAGAGCGGGCAAATTACTACCGCTGCCTGCAGACCCTGCTGCTATTAGCGATGGAAGATGAGCGTGACCCGCTGCAATACCATCATGCCTTCACGCGGATGTATGGTGAAAGCGCAGTGGAAGCCGCCTCGGCCGCCATCAGTGGTGAACAGCCGTTTAACGGACTTCAGGCGGTTGATGATGATCTGCTGGCATTCCCGGCTCATCAGTCTCTGCTTGCGGCTTACGAAAAACTGCAAACGGCCAAACGCCACTACTGGAAAAACGCGTAATTCCTGAAGCGTCAGCGGGTCGATAGTCGATCCGGCATGGCACTGCATTTACCGGGTGCCATGCTATTTTCTTTTCATGAAACATTAGCTGCATTAAATCCCTTTCCCGCAACATCCCATTGTTTTGTTTAACATGCGGATGACCAATCAACTACAAATGCCATTCCGGGCAGGCAATCACAGACCTGACATTAAAATAATCCTGCATATTTTAAAAAATATTTAATTAAATAAATTCAATATCTTACAACAAAATCATTCAGTTTTCCTGTGACAAAACGGTTACCGTTCCGGCAAACATGATCCACATCAATTACTTGCTACTACTCCTTTGTTACTATTTTTTCAGACAACTTCTGGAGTAAGTTAGTGTGAAAACTGACAACCCTTTTAATCTATTACTTCCGGCCGCAATGGCAAAAGTTGCTGAAGATGCCGGAATTTATAAAGCCACCAAACACCCCTTTACCACTTTCTTTCTGGCGTTAACCGCTGGCGTATTTATCTCAATCGCATTCGTTTTTTATATCACAGCCACCACCGGCAGCGGCACAATGCCCTATGGCATAGCCAAACTGATTGGGGGTATCTGCTTCTCACTCGGCCTGATGCTGGTTGTCGTGTGTGGTGCCGATCTCTTCACATCGACGGTCCTCATCGTTGTGGCCAAAGCCAGTGGACGTATCAGCTGGGGCCAGCTGGCCCGTAACTGGATCAACGTTTATGTCGGTAACCTGGGCGGTGCCCTCTTCTTTGTCGCCCTGATGTGGTTTGCCGGACAACATATGGTTGCCAACGGTGCCTGGGGATTAAATGTGCTGCAGACCGCCGATCACAAAATGCACCACACCTTTATTGAAGCGGTCTGCCTGGGCACATTGGCTAATCTGCTGGTCTGCCTCGCGGTCTGGATGAGTTATTCCGGCCGTAGCCTGACCGATAAACTGGTGGTGATGATTCTGCCCGTTTCGATGTTTGTAGCCAGTAGTTTCGAACACAGTATCGCTAACATGTTTCTGATCCCCTATGCCATTACTATCCGCGACTTTGCGACACCTGAGTTCTGGCAGGCGGCAGGGGCGACAGCAGCACAGTTTCACTCACTGACCGTCACTCACTTTATTCTCGACAACCTGATTCCCGTAACCCTGGGTAACATTATTGGCGGCGGCGTTCTGGTGGGTCTGACTTACTGGGTGATCTATCTCCGTAAAGGTGACCCGGTACACTAAACGTATTTTTGATGGCACAGCCCATCCGCTGTGCCTGACCGTAACAGTCTCTTCATCTAAGGCAGGTATAGTATGACCGAACTTAATGCAAAACTGGCCACAGCATGGGAAGGATTTGCTGAAGGCGAATGGCAGAATAGCGTCAACGTGCGCGATTTCATTCAGAAGAACTACACCCCTTATGAAGGTGATGAGTCATTCCTAGCGGGTGCAACTGAAGCCACTACCAAATTGTGGGAAAGCGTGCTGGAAGGGATCAAAATTGAGAACCGCACCCACGCGCCTGTCGACTTTGACACCGATCTTGCTTCAACTATCACCTCACACGACGCTGGCTACATCATCAAGCCACTGGAAAAAATCGTAGGTCTGCAGACTGAGGCCCCTCTGAAGCGCGCCATTATTCCTTATGGCGGCATCAAAATGGTGGAAGGCTCATGCAAAGTTTATGGCCGTGTGCTTGATCCTTCACTGAAAAAAATCTTTACCGAATACCGTAAAACCCACAACCAGGGTGTGTTCGACGTCTATACACCCGACATCCTGCGCTGCCGTAAATCCGGTATTCTGACCGGTCTGCCGGACGCGTATGGTCGCGGACGTATCATCGGTGACTACCGTCGTGTCGCGCTCTACGGCATCGATTTCCTGATGGCGGATAAATTCGCGCAGTTCACCTCACTGCAGAACGATCTGGAGAATGGCGTAAATCTCGAAGCAACGATTCGTCTGCGTGAAGAGATTTCCGATCAGCACCGTGCGCTGGCGCAGATCAAAGAGATGGCGGCAAAATATGGCCACGATATTTCTGGCCCGGCCACCAACGCTGCCGAAGCGGTACAGTGGACCTACTACGGCTATCTGGCCGCCGTGAAATCGCAGAATGGCGCTGCGATGTCTTTTGGTCGCGTATCCACCTTCCTGGATGTCTACATTGAGCGTGACCTAAAAGCCGGTAAGCTGACAGAAGAACAGGCCCAGGAGCTGATCGATCATCTGGTGATGAAACTGCGCATGGTCCGCTTCCTGCGCACGCCTGAATATGATGAGCTGTTCTCAGGCGACCCAATCTGGGCCACTGAATCCCTGGCCGGTATGGGTGTTGATGGCCGTACACTGGTCTCAAAAAGCACGTTCCGCTTCCTGAACACCCTCTACACCATGGGACCGTCACCCGAGCCGAACATGACCATTCTGTGGTCAGAAAAACTGCCGATTAACTTTAAGAAATTTGCCGCTAAGGTCTCTATCGACACCTCATCCCTGCAGTATGAGAACGATGACCTGATGCGTCCGGATTTCAACAATGATGACTACGCCATTGCCTGCTGCGTCAGCCCGATGATTGTCGGCAAACAAATGCAGTTCTTTGGCGCGCGAGCCAACCTGGCGAAAACACTGCTCTATGCAATCAACGGCGGTGTTGATGAAAAACTGAAAATGCAGGTGGGCCCGAAAGGCGACAAAATCAGCGACGACGTGCTGAATTTCGACACCGTCATGGAGCGTATGGATCACTTCATGGACTGGCTGGCAAAACAGTATGTGACCTCGCTGAACATCATTCACTACATGCATGACAAGTACAGCTACGAAGCGGCACTGATGGCCTTACACGACCGGGACGTCTATCGCACCATGGCATGCGGTATTGCGGGACTCTCTGTAGCGGCGGATTCACTTTCCGCGATTAAATATGCCAAAGTGAAACCTATCCGTGATGAAGACGGCCTGGCAATTGACTTCGATATCGAAGGTGAATATCCGCAGTTCGGTAACAACGATCCGCGGGTGGATGACCTGGCCTGCGATCTGGTTGAACGCTTTATGAAGAAAATCCAGAAGCTGACCACCTATCGCAATGCCGTGCCGACTCAGTCTGTCCTGACCATTACGTCAAACGTGGTATATGGTAAGAAAACCGGTAACACCCCGGATGGACGCCGCGCTGGTGCACCGTTCGGACCAGGTGCTAACCCGATGCACGGTCGCGACCAGAAAGGTGCGGTAGCGTCACTAACCTCCGTTGCGAAACTGCCGTTTGCCTATGCGAAAGATGGTATCTCGTACACCTTCTCCATCGTGCCGAACGCGCTGGGTAAAGATGATAACGTGCGGAAAACCAACCTTGCCGGTCTGATGGATGGTTACTTCCATCATGAAGCCAGCATCGAAGGCGGTCAGCATCTTAACGTCAACGTGATGAACCGTGAAATGCTGCTGGACGCGATGGAGCATCCTGAGAAGTATCCACAGCTGACCATCCGCGTTTCCGGTTATGCTGTTCGCTTTAACTCGCTGACTAAAGAGCAGCAGCAGGATGTGATTACCCGTACCTTTACTCAGTCACTGTAATCACCGCCCTACCCGCTTCAAAAGGCTCCTCGCGGAGCCTTTTATTTAAAAGTCTGTTCTGGTGGTCGTCTCTGTGAAGGTGTCCACCAGAATCGATTTCCTGCCCTGAGCGCAACAGAGATTGCGCCGTCTGTTACGGCAGACTCACTGGAGAAAACATCGCAATGTCAGTTAACGGTCGTATCCACTCATTTGAATCCTGCGGCACCGTCGATGGTCCCGGCATCCGCTTCATTACCTTCTTCCAGGGCTGCCTGATGCGCTGCCTTTACTGTCACAACCGAGATACCTGGGATACTCATGGTGGCAAAGAGATCAGCGTCGAAGCCCTGATGGCGGATGTGCTCTCCTATCGCCATTTCATGAACGCCTCTGGCGGTGGCGTCACCGCATCCGGAGGCGAAGCCATTCTTCAGGCTGAGTTTGTGCGCGACTGGTTTCGTGCCTGCAAGGCGGAAGGCATTCATACCTGTCTCGACACCAACGGTTTTGTCCGCCGTTATGACCCGGTGATCGATGAACTGCTCGACGTGACCGATCTGGTGATGCTCGACCTCAAGCAGATGAATGACGATATCCATCAGATTCTGGTGGGCGTGTCGAATCATCGCACGCTGGACTTTGCCCGCTACCTGCAGAAAAAAGGCAAACGCACCTGGATTCGTTTTGTCGTGGTGCCAGGCTATTCCGACGATGATGATACTGCGCACCGGCTGGGTGAATTCACTCGCGACATGGAGAATGTTGAGAAGATTGAACTGCTGCCTTACCACGAACTGGGTAAGCACAAATGGATTGCGATGGGAGAAGAGTACAAGCTGGATGGCGTGAAGCCGCCGAAGAAAGAGACAATGGAGCGGGTAAAAAATATTCTTGCCAGCTACGGACACGAAGTCATGTACTGAACCATTTAATGCCAGAAAAGGGAGCCAGTGGCTCCCTTTTTGTCATTCCGCGATCAGGCATGCGCCACTGGCGTAGCGTGATGATTCGCTTTACGCAGCAGCATCACCAGATAGATCAGCGCCACCGTCGCAATCATGATAAACAGTGAGCGATCAGAGTAATTCTGCATCAGAACGGAGGTCATCGCCGGTCCCGCCAGACTGCCGACGGTATAACTCAGTAGCAGCGCCTGATTCATGGCAACCAGCTCATGGTGTGATACCGTCTCACAGGCCCAGGACATCGCCACCGGATAGAGTGTAAAGCCGGCGAGGCCGAGCACAAACAGCGACGGTGCCATTGCGGCATTGGCCAGCATCGCCATCGCCCCCAGGATAACCACAAAGACCTGCACCCGCAGCACCAGCATGCGACCAAAGCGGTCAGCCAGACGACCGATGGGCCACTGCCCCACAATCCCGGCACTGACCAGTAACGCCATCCAGTAGCCCACATGAGCATCACTCATTCCCTGATGCGACAGGTAAAGCGGCATCAGACCGTAAAGTGACCCTAAGACGATACCGGAGATGATGCAGCCATTGATGCCAAGGCGCGAACTGCGGCGACGAAGCATAGGCCAAATGCGGGCCGGTACGGGCTCCGCCGCTTCAGCGCTGGCGGAGACGCGGGTAAAGACCAGCGGCAGTACCGCGCAGAACACCAGCGACGTGACCCAGGGGATCACACTCAGCAACTCTGTTGAGAGTCTGCTGACCAGCAACTGACCGGCCACCGTGCCCAGGTAGTAGACGATCATATAGGCTGCCAGAAGCTGGCCGCGGTTACGCACCGTTCCGCTGCAGAGTAACGCACTCTCTACCACCACCCACATCAGCGCACAGCCCACGCCCGCAACAAAGCGCAGCGAACTCCATGCCCAGAAGCCTTCCAGAGTCGCAAGGCAAAGCGTGGCGACAGCAAAAAGTCCGGTTGCCAGGTAATAGCTGCGATTAAACCCGTAGTGTCTGATCAACCAGCCAGCCAGCAGCGTGCCTGCGAGATTACCGGTGTAATAAGAGGAGCTTACGATGCCCACCTGCCAGGTTGTCAGTAAGTCATGGGTCAGCCACAGTGGAACCAGCGTATTCAGTACGGCGATGGCTACGGTCATTAACATCAGGCCGCAAAGCAGCAAAATCACAGGGCGTGACCAGGTTGACATAGGGGATCGAAACCAGAACAGATAAAGGGAAATTGCGCGCAGTTTGCCACTGGCTTTTTTAAAGTCAATGGGTGCCATTTATCAGCAGCACATTTTGCTGCTCAACCATTTAATTTACTAATCTTCAGTGGGTTACAATCCGACAGGGCATCAGAACCTCAAATGCTATCTCTATGAAAATACAGATTTTTGAGCATTACGGCCCATCTGCTGTCGATAACGTTTATTTGTGATTCATTTGACGATAATCAGGCAGGGTAGTTAAAACTGTGGGCATAAAAAAACCCGGCTGACGCCGGGTTTAGTCCGTCAGGCTTGCTCAGCCAATGATCTCAGCGCCATTCATATACGGGCGTAAAACCTCAGGCACAACAATGCGGCCATCTTCCTGCTGATAGTTTTCCAGCACCGCAACCAGGGTACGGCCTACAGCCAGCCCAGAGCCGTTCAGGGTATGAACCAGCCGTGGTTTCTTATCCTGTTTATTGCGGCAACGTGCCTGCATACGACGCGCCTGGAAATCGCCCATGTTCGAACAGGAGGAGATTTCACGATAAGTGTTCTGAGCAGGTAACCACACTTCAAGATCGTAGGTTTTGGTCGATCCAAAGCCCATGTCTCCGGTGCAGAGTAAAACCTTACGATAAGGCAGGTTCAGCAACTGCAACACTTTCTCGGCGTGCCCTGTCAGCTCTTCCAGCGCATCCATCGACTGCTCCGGGCTGACAATCTGAACCATTTCCACTTTATCGAACTGGTGCATACGGATCAGACCGCGGGTATCACGGCCGTACGAACCCGCTTCAGAACGGAAGCACGGCGTATGTGCGGTCAGTTTGACCGGCAGGCTCTCCTCCTCGAGGATTTCGTCACGCGCCAGGTTAGTCAGCGGCACTTCTGCAGTCGGAATCAAGGCATAGTGGCTGCTGTCTGACTCCTCTTCCAGCGGGCGGGTGTGGAACAGATCTTCGCCAAATTTCGGCAGCTGTCCGGTACCGTAAAGCGTTTCGTGGTTAACCAGATAAGGCACATAGGTTTCCAGGTAGCCATGCTGCTCAGTGTGCAGGTCAATCATAAACTGACTCAGCGCACGGTGCAGGCGGGCAATCTGTCCCTGCATCACGACAAAGCGCGAACCGGTCAGTTTTACGGCGGCCGCAAAATCCAGGCCTTTGGCTGCTTCACCCAGCTCAACGTGATCTTTAACCTGGAAATCAAACTGACGCGGGGTTCCCCAGCGACTAACTTCCTGGTTTTCGCTGTCATCTTTACCCAGCGGCACTTCGTCTGCCGGAATGTTCGGCAGTGCCAGCGCAAAGTCACGGATTTGATTCTGCAGTTCATCCAGTTCTGCTTTTGCGGCATCCAGGCGTTCGCCCAGCGCGTTCACTTCCTGACGCAGCGGCTCGATATCTTCCCCACGGGCTTTGGCCTGACCGATGGATTTGGATCGGGAGTTACGCTCTGCCTGCAAATTCTCTGTTTCTACCTGCAGGACCTTGCGACGCTCTTCCAGCGAACGCAGCGTTTCCACATCCAGTTTATATCCCCGGCGTGCCAGTTTTTCTGCGACTGCGTCTGGCTCGTTACGCAGCAGATTGGGATCGAGCATGCTTATCCTGTGTTTAAAAAGTTGGTTGAAAGAAGGGACGCACTCCGGTGGAATGCGTTGAAAACATTGCCCACATTACCGTAACGTCTGTTTCAGCGGTAGCGTTTTGTCGGGCTATTTTGATCCTGTTCAGCCAGCCAGCTTAGCTTTTCGCCAATCTTGCCCTCAAGCCCGCGCTGGGTTGGACGGTAATAGCGCGCGTCAGCCAGTTCCGGCGGGAAATAGACTTCGCCTGCGGCATAGGCGTTGGTTTCATCATGGGCGTAGCGATACTCTTTGCCGAGCCCCATCTCTTTCATCAGCTTCGTTGGCGCGTTGCGCAGATGTTCCGGCACATCAAAATCCGGATGGTCACGGGCATCCCGCATGGCGGCCTTGAAGGCGGTATAAACGGCATTACTCTTCGGTGCGCAGGCCAGATAAACAATCGCCTGTGCAATGGCGCGCTCCCCTTCTGCCGGGCCTACGCGTGTGAAACAGTCCCACGCGGCAATAGCGACCTGCATCCCGCGCGGATCGGCATTGCCGACATCCTCAGAGGCGATAGCCAGTAACCGGCGCGCCACATAGAGCGGATCGCCCCCGGCGGTGATAATACGTGCATACCAGTAGAGCGCCGCATCAGGCGCAGAGCCACGCACGGATTTGTGCAGCGCCGAAATCAGATCGTAAAAGCGGTCACCTTTGTTGTCGAAACGCGCCGAACGCTCGCCAGACACTTCATTAAGCAACTGAGGCGTGAGCTCCCGCTGGCCGGATGCGGTGGTTTCAGCCATATCCGCCATCATCTCCAGCGTGTTCAGTGCCCGACGCGCATCACCATTCACCAGCTCAGCGATCATTCTGCGCGTGTTGTCCGGCAGGACAATATCTGTATCGCCGTAGCCGCGCGCCTTGTCCAGCATCGCCTGATCCAGCACCTGCTCGATATCTTCCAGCGTCAGGGATTTCAGCAGATAGACGCGGGCGCGTGACAGCAATGCCGAGTTGAGTTCAAAAGAGGGGTTTTCTGTGGTGGCACCAATAAAAGTAATGGTGCCATCCTCGATGTGGGGTAAAAAAGCATCCTGCTGGCTTTTGTTGAACCGGTGCACCTCGTCCACAAACAGGATCGTCCGCCGCCCGGCCTGCTTATTCTGCCTGGCACGCTCAATGGCCTCCCGGATCTCTTTAACCCCGGAGGTCACGGCTGAGATACGCTCCACATCGGCATTGCCATAGTGCGCAATGATTTCAGCCAGCGTGGTCTTGCCGGTTCCGGGGGGTCCCCAGAGGATCATGGAGTGCAGGTGCCCTGCCTCAATGGCACGCGGCAGCGGTTTACCGGCACCCAGCAGATGTTGCTGACCAATGTACTGTTTCAACGTTTCTGGCCGCATACGCGCGGCCAGAGGTTTGAAATTTTCGGTGGAAAAATCCAGGGACAGGTTACTCACCGTGACCTCACTGACGTTGGTCGTCCACCGTCACGCCTTTTGGCGGTGTGAACGTGAATTTGTCCGGGCTGATTGCACCATTTTGCTGACTTTTCAGCTGATAATCGCTGCGCTGCCCATCCTGTTCGACCGCGCTGAAGCGATTGATGGTTCCGCCAGGCGTTACCTGAATCGTAAACTGTTTCAGATTGCCGTCACTGCTTTTCGGCGTCAGTTCGAAATTGTCGCCCTGCTGTTTGATGTTGTACTGCTTCCAGTCATTGGACTGGTTGCGGGCAATCAGCATAAACGGCGTGTTGCTCGTCGCATTCTGCAGCAGGCTGACCGTCGCCTGTTCAACAAACGGGTTGTAGAACCACAGCGATTTGCCGTCAGAGATGATGATGCTTTCGTCCGGGGCGGTCATATGCCAGTTAAACAGGCTGGGACGCTTGACCCACAGCTCGCCTTCACCATCCTGCACGCTGGCGCCACTGCTGTCCGTGACTTTTTGTGTGAAACTGGCGTGGAAGCTGCTGACCTTATTCAGGCGCTGTTGCAGATCACTGGATGCATCAGCCAGCACGCTGGCTGATGCAAAGGTGGCCAACAGGCCCAGAGCGATTACGCGTAATTTCATCTGCTTCAATTCCTTATTTAAACGTTCCCATCGATGACTGCTTTAAGCCTGGTCGCCGTTCCGCCATCAGGATAGAGGAAAAAACCGAAAGCTGATTCAGATATGGGGGATAAACCGCATAAAAACAATGAGCCAGTCGGAACTGGCTCATTAAGACGTGTTACAACCTGTTAACCGTTACATATCGTGTGGCGGTGGCGACAGCACTTCACGGTTGCCATTGTGTCCGGGTGCAGAGACGATACCCTGCGCTTCCATCTGTTCAATGATCCGTGCCGCGCGGTTATAGCCGATGCGGAACTGACGCTGCACGCCTGAAATCGACGCGCGGCGTTTGTCGATGACAAAGCTGACAGCCTGATCAAACAGCGGATCCAGCTCTTCATCACTTTCCATTCCACCGGCACTTTCGCTCTCTTCGCCCGCCGTAATATTTTCGATATATTGCGGACGGCCACGCGCTTTCCAGTCCTGAACCACCGCGTGCACTTCCTGGTCGCGAACAAACGCGCCATGAACACGAATCGGTATTGAGGAGTTTGGCGGCATGTAGAGCATGTCACCCATACCCAGCAGCGACTCTGCGCCACCCTGATCGAGGATGGTGCGCGAGTCAATTTTGCTGGAAACGGTAAAGGCGATACGTGTCGGGATGTTCGCTTTAATCAGACCGGTAATAACATCGACAGAAGGACGCTGTGTGGCCAGCACCAGGTGAATACCGGCAGCACGGGCTTTCTGTGCCAGGCGCGCAATCAGCTCTTCAACCTTTTTACCGACCGCCATGATCAGGTCAGCAAACTCATCGACCATCACCACGATGTAAGGCAGTTTCTCCAGCACCGGCGGCGTCATATCCATGCTGTCACCCGGCTTCCAGAACGGATCAGGAATCGGCCGTCCCATCGCTTCCGCCTGCTCAACTTTTTCGTTGTAGCCCGCCAGGTTACGCACGCCCAGCGCCGACATCAGCTTGTAGCGACGCTCCATCTCACCCACGCTCCAGCGCAGCGCATTCGCCGCATCCTTCATGTCGGTTACCACTTCCGTCAGCAGGTGCGGAATGCCTTCATAGACCGACAGTTCGAGCATTTTCGGGTCGATCATGATAAAGCGCACTTCTTCCGGCGTCGCCTTATAAAGCATGCTGATGATCATGGCGTTTACGCCCACCGATTTACCGGAACCGGTCGTACCGGCAACCAGCAGGTGAGGCATTTTCGCCAGATCGGCGACGACCGGCTGACCGGCAATGTCTTTACCCAGCACCACAGCCAGCGGAGAGGTATTGTCACGGAATTTAGGACAATCCAGCACTTCACGCAGATAGACGGTCTGACGATGCTTGTTAGGCAGTTCCAGACCGACATAAGGTTTGCCTGGGATGACTTCCACCACACGCACCGCGACTGTCGACAGTGAGCGAGCCAGGTCGCGGGACAGGTTGGAGATACGTGCCGCTTTCACACCCGGCGCCAGGTCAAGCTCGAAACGGGTGATGACCGGCCCCGGTGAAATGCCGACCACCTCCGCCTTGACGCGATAGTCACCCAGACGCGACTCCACCAGGCGGGCAGTCTGCTCCAGCGAGAACATATCTACCGGCTCTTCCTCTTCCGGCGGTGCGGTCAGCAGATCCAGCGAAGGCAGCGGCGTGGAAGGTTTCTCCAGCGGCTGCTCATGGCGCATCAGGAACGGGTGGATCAGGCTGTCATGCAGTGACAGCTTCGCTTCTTCAACCGGCTGAACCGGAGCCGCTGGCGAACCATAAGCGGGCGCAGCATTGTCCGCAGCCGGTGCATGATAAGCAGGAGCAGCGTAGGCTGATGCAGAGTGGGTCGGAGCCTGAGGCGCGGCCGGGGCGCTGTAAGCAGGCGCAGCATAATCCGGCTCAGGCGTTGCCGCTGGCGGAGCATAGGCGGGCTCTGCTGGCGCATAGCGTGGGGGAGCAGGAACCTGAGCCGGAGCCTGCGGTTCTGACACCTCACGCACCTGCTGCCAGGGTTCATGTGAAACCGCCGGCGCTTCTGGTTCCGGCGTAGCGGCAATGGTGAACAACGGTTCAGACGGGCCTTCATCAACCAGATCTTTCATTGGCGAAAAATCAAAGGCTGACGCGGTATCCAGATTAAAGACCGGTTCTTTTCGCTCTTGCGGTTCATAGCGCTGCTGCTGCTGTTCGGCGAACTGCCGCGCCAGGGCGGCCTGCTGCTGCGCCTCCTGTTCTTCCTCATCATCCTGCTGCCAGCCGGCGCCATACCGCTGCTGCTGTTCAGACTGGAAGGCCTGGCGCAGTTCAGCCTGCTGCTGCGCTTCTTCAGCCTCCTGAGTCGGAAGATCGGATGCAGCCGCAGTCGATTCAGCGCTTTCCGCTTTCGCTTTCTCTTCAGCCATACGCTGCGAAGGTAACTTAATACCATACGAGGCCAGCTCACGGCGGGTAGGCAGTTTTACCGGATTGGGACGCGGCAATGCCGGGCCAATACCCTGCTTAACCTGCGGATTCAGATTCGTTTCAGGTGCCAGGTCAAAGACCGGGGCCGTTCGCGTCGCGGTTCGGGAGGCGGCGGCAGCGGCGGTGACCGCGGCTGTTGCGGCGGGCACAACAGGGTTGACCGGCGTGTCGCGCCAGTTCCCCATTTTCGGCTCATCATCGTCACAGGCACTGAACGCCGGAACCGCTGGCGCCTCGTCAGGCATTTCAAAGTGATAAAGCGGAGGTGCGGCAGCAGGCGCAGATGCACTCTGCGTTGCCGTCGGCGCAGACGCTGCCGCATAAGCAGGGGCGCTCTGAGCCGGGGCCGGCTGTACAGGCGCAGCTTGCTGCGAGGCCGACAGGCTTTCTGCTGCTGGATGCACCGCTGATGGCGGTACGGCTGCAGGCGCCGCGGACGCAGCCGTTCCTGGCGTTGCCGCTGCAACAGGCGCAGCCGGAGTCAGCAGCACATCGGCTGCTTCTGCGGTAGTGGCGACGCCCGCGCTGGTGGCTGCGGCGGCTTTAGCCAGCAACGGATCCTGCTCAGACGGTGAGGGTTCAGCGGCTTTGTGGGGGGCAGACAACAGCACATCATCATCCTGATCGCCGGTATGCAGCACAGGCGCGTCATCATACTCACGCGAATCCTGTTCATCCTCTTCCTGCCAGGGTTCATCGTGACGGGAGCGGTTGCTGGCAAAGGTCAGAACGCCCATCACGACCCCACCAATTCTCTCGGCGATAGTGAGCCATGACCAGCCAGTGTACAGCGTGATACCTGCCGCCCAGACGCAGAGCAGCATCAGCGTGCCGCCAGCCGGACTGAACCAGGGAGCGATGGCATTACTCACCAGGCTGCCGATCACCCCGCCTGAGGCAAAGTACCAGATGTCATCTGCGTTGAGTGCCGCCATGCCACAGGTGGTGACCACCAGCGCAAGAACGCCGATCAGGCGCAGCCCGACAGCAAAGTAGTCAAAATAGTCCTGATTATCGCGCTGACGGAAGGCAATCCAGCACAGACCCAGGATAACCGGCGGAATGGCGTACGCCATTACACCAAAGATGAAAAGTAAGGTGTCAGCCAGCCAGGCACCGACGCTGCCGCCGATATTGTGGATAGGTTCATGCCAGGCCGTTTGCGACCAGCTCGGGTCGGAAGGGTTAAAACTGACCAGTGAAACCATCAGGTAGATGGCAAACAGCGCCACCAGAATGAGCAACGCTTCCAGCAGACGACGTCCACTGCTCAGCGACTGTAACGTAACGTCTTTATCTTCTGTATATTCCTGGCTCAAGAGGACTCTCCAGGTGCCTGTAAAGTAAGAAGCAACAGCGTCGGGCAAGCCCGACGCTGATCCTGTATGAATTCACAGGAGTGTACCGAAATATCTCAGGTTTTGCACCTGCCCCGCATCAGCGAGTCTTGATCACCAGGCGATTGCTCTGTTTGACCTCTTCCATGACGACATAGGTTCGCGTGTCGTTTACGCCCGGCAGGCGCAACAGGGTCTCACCCAGCAACTTACGATAGGCAGACATGTCAGGAACGCGCGTTTTCAGCAGGTAGTCGAAATCACCGGAAACGAGGTGACACTCTTGAGTTTCCTCAAGTTTTTGCACAGCGGCGTTAAATTGCTCAAACACATCCGGCGCACCACGATTCAGAGTAATCTCAACGAATACCAGCAGAGAAGCATCAAGATAGTGCGGGTTCAGCTGTGCGGTGTAGCCAAGAATAAATCCCTGACGTTCGAGACGGCGCACGCGCTCAAGACATGGCGTAGGCGATAATCCTACGCGTTTGGAAAGCTCTACGTTTGAAATACGACCATCTTTCTGAAGTTCGTTCAGAATGTTCCTGTCAATTCTGTCGAGATCTTTCCCGGGGCGTTTCTTATTATCTACCATTATTATTGTCTCTCTTCATTCCTTCCCTTTACCTGCCACACCCTGAAAACGCTCATTGTTCGGGGCATTTTTGAAGTGAGCTAACAGAGCCTGTGGGTGAGACTTATCGATATGACGCATGCTGTCTGTCCACATCATGCGTCATTATCCATACCAGGCTGCTTTTATTCGGCGTTAAGTGCAAAACAGGCGATGAAAACCTGTTTTGTTCCGATAAATGTTATCCGCTTCTGATAATGTTTTCGCAAAAGCGCAGGCGATTGTCAAAGTAAAATCACCAAATTCAGGACAAGATGCCAGACAGACCGCTGGGTTACTGTTTTTAAATGAGGTTTTTTCAGCTATTGCACCGCTTAAGCGGAGTTTTGCCCCCTTTTGGCGCATTGCAGAGGCAAAGTTGCCATTCATCGTCTACGCCACTTGCAGCTATCGTTAACAAAATTGCCTAAACCTTGTCATTGCTGCCGGATATTCCCTACAATCGCAGGCTATGTCAGCCGAATGAAACTGAGGAACGCATGAGTACGGCCAAACACAGTAAGCTACTCATTCTGGGCTCCGGCCCAGCGGGTTATACCGCAGCGGTTTATGCTGCACGCGCCAACCTGAACCCGGTGCTGATCACCGGTCTGGAAAAAGGCGGACAGCTGACCACGACCACTGAAGTGGAGAACTGGCCGGGCGACCCGCACGATCTGACAGGTCCATCACTGATGGAGCGTATGCATGAGCATGCCGAAAAATTCAATACTGAGATCATTTTCGATCACATCCACACCGTTGATCTGCAGAACCGTCCGTTCCGTCTGACCGGCGACAGCGGCGAATACACGGCTGACGCCCTGATCATTGCGACGGGTGCGTCAGCGCGCTACCTGGGTCTGCCTTCCGAAGAGGCGTTCAAAGGCAAAGGCGTCTCTGCCTGCGCCACCTGCGACGGTTTCTTCTACCGCAACCAGAAAGTGGCCGTGATTGGTGGTGGCAATACGGCCGTTGAAGAGGCACTCTACCTGGCGAACATCGCGTCTGAAGTGCATCTGATCCATCGCCGTGACAGCTTCCGTGCAGAGAAGATCCTGATTGATCGTCTGATGGAGAAAGTGCGCAACGGGAATATCGTGCTGCACACGCATCGCACGCTGGAAGAGGTGGTCGGCGACCAGATGGGCGTCACCGGGGTGACCCTGCGCTCGACGCAGAACGAGGAAACCGAATCGCTGGATGTGGCAGGTCTGTTTGTCGCTATCGGCCACAGCCCGAATACCGCAATTTTCGACGGTCAGCTGGCGCTGGAAAATGGCTACATTAAAGTGCAGTCCGGCCTGCACGGAAACGCGACGCAGACCAGCATCCCGGGTGTGTTTGCGGCAGGTGATGTGATGGACCACACATACCGCCAGGCGATCACCTCTGCGGGCACCGGTTGTATGGCGGCGTTAGACGCTGAGCGTTTTCTTGATGGATTAGTTAAAAACGATCAGTAAGTTGTTAACCCGCTGATCTCAAATGTTCCAGGCGACGGTTTTTCAGTCGCCTTTTTTATTGCCCTCATGCTAGATTCTGGCGCCAGAAAGGAGGGAAATGCCTTTCCCTCTCCTCCCCATCATCGACATTTAGCATGGTCTCGCATGGATAAATCGCGGCAGCAGCATCTCACCCGCTGGCTTCGTCAGCAGCGTCATTTCGGCGGTCGCTGGTTGCGCCTGAATACGCTGCTGGGCACCGTCAGTGCCCTGCTGATTATTGCCCAGGCAGGTTTACTGGCCTCACTGCTTCAGACGCTGATCATCGGGCAACAGCCGCGTGAAACCGTGACGGCCAGCCTGCTGCTGTTGCTGCTCTGCTTTGTGCTGCGCGCCCTGATAAATTATGCCCGTGAACGGACCGGCTATCGTGCCGGGCAGGCGATCCGTCAGGCGTTACGCCAGCAGGTGCTGGACCGGCTCGCCGGGCTGGGTCCGGCGTGGATTCAGGGTAAACCGGCCGGTAGCTGGGCGACCCTGCTGCTGGAACAGATTGAAGAGATGCAGGAGTACTATGCACGCTATCTGCCGCAGATGACGCTTGCAGTGCTGATCCCCTGCTGCATTCTGCTGACGATTTTTCCGCTCAACTGGACCGCGGGTCTGATCCTGTTTGCCACCGCCCCTCTGATTCCACTGTTTATGGCGCTGGTGGGGATTGGCGCCGCTGAAGCCAACCGGCGGAACTTCCTGGTGCTGGCGCGTCTGAGCGGTAACTTCCTGGATCGCCTGCGCGGCCGGGAGACGCTGCGACTCTTCTATCGGGGTGCAGCAGAGCAGCAGGCCGTGGCAGACGCCACCACCGATTTTCGCCAGCGCACCATGGAAGTGCTGCGCCTCGCTTTTCTCTCCTCCGCCGTACTGGAATTTTTTGCCTCCCTGGCGATTGCCGTCGTGGCAGTCTATTTTGGCTTCTCCTATCTGGGCGAATTGCATTTCGGCGACTATGGCCGCGGCGTAACGCTGTTCGCCGGTTTTCTGGTACTGATTCTGGCGCCAGAATTTTTTCAGCCACTGCGCGATCTCGGCGCGTTTTATCATGCGAAAGCTCAGGCGGTAGGCGCTGCCGATGCACTCGAAACGTTTATGCAGGCTAGGCCAGCCGCCACACCTCAGCAGGGTCAGAGCCCCTTCACGGCCGATCGCTCCCTCTCGCTGACCGCCGACCAGCTGGAAGTCTGCGCCCCGGATGGTCAGGTACTGTGTGGCCCGCTCACGTTTACCATCGCCGCCGGTGAGCAGATTGCGCTGGTCGGTCAGAGCGGGGCTGGCAAAACGGCGCTGATGAACGCCCTGCTCGGCTTCCTGCCTTACCGGGGATCGCTCAGGGCTAACGGGGTTGAATTGCGCGATCTGCAGCGGGCGGACTGGCATCAGCAGCTCAGCTGGGTAGGACAGAACCCTCAGCTACCGGCCGCCACGCTCCGTGACAACATCGTGATGAATGCAGCCTGGGAGGCGGAACGATTTGCCGCGCTGCTGGAGGCGTGCGGAATTAATGAGTTCCTGCCGCGTCTGCCCGACGGCATCGGGACCCGCCCCGGCGAGGGTGGTCAGCTGCTCTCTGTGGGTCAGGCGCAGCGGGTCGCCGTCGCGCGCGCGCTCTACAAAAGGTCGCATTTTTTACTGCTTGATGAACCCGCTGCCAGCCTGGACGCACTCAGCGAACGTCACGTAATGGCAGCGCTGAATCAGGCGGCCTCCCGACAGACCACGCTGATGATTACCCATCAGATTGATACGCTGAGCCGCTGGCAGACCCTCTGGGTTATGGAGGCGGGTAAGCTGGTGCAGCAGGGAGAGTGGCAGGCGCTGTCGCAACAGCCCGGTGCTTTTCGTGAGATGCTGCAACATCGTCAACAGGAGATCCGCTGATGTCCGCCCTGCGCCCCTTTCTTCGTCTCTGGCTCCCCACCCTTTTCGCCTCGCGCTGGGCATCGTCCTGGCGATTGCGACCCTGCTGGCGAGTATTGGCCTGCTGACCCTGTCTGGCTGGTTTCTGGCCGCCTCATCCGTCGCAGGCGTGGCAGGCCTCTACAGCTTTAACTATATGCTGCCTGCGGCCGGCGTGCGGGGCGCCGCCATTATTCGTACGGCGGCGCGCTATGCGGAACGCCTGGTGAGTCACGATGCGACTTTCCGGGTGCTTCAGCATCTGCGTCTCCACACCTTCAGCCGTCTGATGGCGCTTTCGCCCGGCCAGCTGTTGCGGTTCCGGCAGGCGGATCTGCTCAACCGCTTTGTGGCCGATGTGGACACGCTGGATCATCTCTATCTGCGCGTCATTTCGCCGCTGACCGGTGCCCTGGTGGTCATCGTGGTGGTCACTACGGGCATGAGTTTCATCGACATCGGGCTGGCCCTGACGCTGGGCGGCATCATGCTGGTCACCCTGATCGTGATGCCCGCGCTCTTTTATCGCCTGGGCCGGCCCGCGGGCGTCGCCATTGCGCGTGGCCGCGCCCGCTGGCGCTTACAGCTGATGCAGTGGCTGACGGCGCAGGCAGAACTGACGTTATACGGTGCGTCGCCGGCGTGGCGTCAGCGACTGGATGAGGATGAACAGCAGTGGCAGCAGTCGCAAAGCCAGCAGCAGCGTCTGCAGGCCCTGGCGCAGAGCCTGCTGCTGCTGATTAGCGGCGTGACGGTTACACTTCTGCTCTGGCTTGGGGCTGCGACAGTCAGTCAGCAGCAACTCCCCGGCTCGCTGATTGCGCTGGTCGTGTTTTGCGCGCTGGCAGCCTTTGAGGCGCTGGCTCCGGTCGCGGGCGCCTTTCTGCCGATGTCTCAGGTGACCACCGCGGCTCAGCGGGTCAGTGACATTATCGAACAGTCACCTGCCATCACCTTTCCGGCCCATTCCGCTGCCCGGCCCGGCAGCCTGACGGTCGATATCGATCGGCTCGACTTCAGCTATCCCGATCGGCCAGACCGGGTGCTTGATCAATTTACGCTTAAGGTGGATGCGGGTGAACACATTGCGCTACTCGGGCCCACCGGCTGCGGAAAATCCACCCTGCTGGCGCTGCTGACCCGCGGCTGGAACAGCCAGCAGGGTGATATCCGCCTGAACGATCTGCCGATCGCCGCCTGGTCAGAATCAGCACTGCGCCAGCGCATCAGTGTGGTTACTCAGCGGGTGCATCTTTTCAGTCAGAGCCTGCGCGATAACTTACTGCTGGCCTCTCCCGATGCCAGTGATGAGCAACTGAATCACGTACTGAACCAGGTTGGCCTGCAGCGCCTGCTGGAGAATCAGGAAGGCTTAAATGCCTGGATGGGCGAAGGCGGCCGGCCGCTTTCCGGTGGTGAACTGCGTCGGCTGGCGCTGGCGCGCGCATTACTGCACGACGGCGATCTCTGGCTGCTGGATGAACCCACCGAAGGACTGGATGCCACCACTGAACAGCATATTCTCGCCCTGCTGCAGCAGCTGACCGCCGGAAAAACCGTCATTATGATTACCCATCGCCTGAGCGGTCTGGAAAAGATGGATCGCATCTGTGTGATGGACAACGGGACGATTGTCGAACAGGGCAGCCATTGCGAATTAATCTCAAAAGCGGGTCGCTACAGGCGTTTCCGGCAACGGATTGCGCTATAGTCTTAGCGAAATGCTGATGAGTAACCTATCGCGATGAGACTGATACAACTGTCACGGGAATCTCTGCAATTTCCGCCTCCTGAAATGGCACTGCGTGAGCCGAATGGCCTGCTGGCCATGGGGGGGGACCTCTCCCCTGCCCGGTTACTGAATGCGTATCAGCGCGGCATCTTCCCGTGGTTTTCGTCCGGCGATCCTATCCTGTGGTGGTCACCCGATCCCCGCGCAGTTCTTCTGCCTGAGCAGTTCCATCTCAGCCGCAGCATGAAGCGTTTCCATAACCAGTCGCCCTATCGCGTCACGATGAATGAGGCATTTGCCGAGGTGATCGAGGGTTGCGCCAGCGGACGCGAAGAAGGCACCTGGATCACGTTTGAAATGAAGCGCGCCTGGCTGCGACTCTATGAGCTGGGCCACGCCCACTCCATTGAGGTGTGGGACGCGCATCAGCTGGTGGGGGGCATGTATGGGCTGGCGATGGGGCAGATTTTCTGCGGCGAGTCGATGTTCAGCCGCCAGCAGAATGCCTCGAAAACCGCGCTGTTAGTTTTTTGCCAGCATTTCATCCGCCATCAGGGGCGTCTGGTCGATTGCCAGGTGCTTAACCCGCACACCGCCTCGCTGGGCGCGCAGGAGATCCCCCGCAGTGACTATCTGCACTATGTCCAGAACTTTGCCAGCCAGCCGGTCAGCGAAGGCTGCTGGCAGACCCAGACCCTTTTTTAGTCACGCCGAGATGTTTTGCACACATAAAGACGGTTAAGTGGTATAATAGTCGGGTTTGGTATGTCGTCCGCGCTTCGCAATAACGAGCCGGAATTGCCAGGCTGGGAATCTCAACGCACTCTCGGAACTGTTTTCAATCGTGCGCGTGTAACCGGTTGATACAGATTCTTAGCCCGCTAATCCCCCGCAGACGCCACATAAACACCCTAATTTTACCGGATGCCCGCCACTGACGAGCACCCCCGGCAAAGCGTTGGCAAAATCGCCGACGGTTCTTTACATAAATCGTTGAATTGGGCATTATCTTGCCGGTTCAACTGAAAGGTAGTACACCCAGAGGATTCGATGGCCAAAGAAGACAATATTGAAATGCAAGGTACCGTACTGGATACGTTACCTAACACCATGTTCCGCGTAGAACTTGAGAACGGACAC
>Ga0157366_1000252_pt1 | contig 26071 bp, 28 predicted proteins | sample AttbisABBM1_FD_113149 | JGI IMG/M metagenome (GOLD analysis project Ga0157366, IMG submission 113149) | Fungus gardens microbial communities from leaf cutter ant in Botucatu, State of São Paulo, Brazil - Atta bisphaerica ABBM1 | ecosystem: Host-associated > Fungi > Mycelium > Unclassified ...
AAAGTTTATTGATGCCGCCCGTAGCGTGAACACCGGTGAAGTTCCAGCCTCGAAATTCGATGAACACGGTCTTCCCACGATCCGGAACACAGTCTTGACGACCGCCATTCTCAATGCTGGTCGTATCAGTCTCGACGAAAAGAGGCCCGTTGGTATCAAGAAGAGTGGCGAGCAGTGGATTTTGGAATAATCATTGTGTCTTAAAGAAGAATATATATGTTCTCCTGCCTTTCTGAGATAAATAATGGCTCTTCTCACATCAGTATAAGAACTATATCGGCTCAGGACTAGTTCAGCAACTCCTGATGCCGCAAGGCAGAATTGACATAGAAGCCTGTCAGGATTTAATCCATTGGCACCCTGTATCAGCCTGGGGTTAGAGCTAGTTACCTGGGCTACAAAGTGCATCGTGTCACTGAAAGTGTCCGACAAACCACATATATTGTATTGTAGTTGACGTACGGGCAGACAAATTTGAGAAAGTCCTTGTGGCACAAGCCTGGTATTGGTTGATGGAGTATAACTAAAGATCACTGAGAATGCAAACAAGTTCGGTTGAAAGTGAAGTAACTATGAAATTGCGGTGGGTGGGTTGGATATCATGGCGATCGTGCAAGACGATAGGATCAAAAATAGAGTTGCTCTGGTATCCGCGCTAGACGCGATGGGAAACCAGGAGGGAAGAAAAAGTGTCTATAAAGTGAAGAATAAAATACTTCTTTTAACGAAAGGAGACGGTACAGAACAATGAAAGAGAGAAGACGCTGCCATCTTGCGAAGGAAAGATTGGATGGAGGGTCGATGATTGAGTTGCAGAAAATGAGTTGGTTGAAGAGTGGGATGCATATTGGTGGAGACGAGAATGAATGTACTAGTCGGATAATTGAGGAAGATGCAAAAGAAAGCCGCGTGTCCTAGACTATCACTCCGGAAAGAAAGTGCCAGGGGGAAGAACAGAAAAGGGAACGGAGAGTCTGGCAACAAGCAAACATTATGATTTGTTTGACAACGATCTCGAAGCTTTGGTAAATGCCAATTCTGACGAGGTGAAGATGCTCTATCTCACCGCCCGATGTCCATATTTTACCCTCGAATAGGTTGTGGGCATTGCCAGGATAGAGTAGTGGCTGCGGATGATGATATCAAGACAATTATTAGGGAAAACTGATGGATGGATGAATGGATTGCGAAGATGAAATGTGCTGCGCGGTGGTCAATGCGACGAGTGTATTGATGATACATTTTGCGGATTGTTGCATTTTAGACAGAAGAAAAGAAGAAGAGCGGATATAAGAGGATAAAAACCCGCTACGAAACAAGTGTCGTTCGAGGTGACGAAATGTTCAGATTATGGAGAGCAGATCGGCCAAAGGTGACAAAGTCATGAGGGAGATATTGCTCTGGGACAGTTTCTGTACGGTATTTGTTCATTACGGGCTCGAAGTGTGACGGCTGATTTTCCTTGTCATCTGGTGTACATGACCTCGAGAACGGATCACTGGAGAACGTCGGCGTAGTTGGGGTGAGAGGCATATCATCTGACACGTCTGACAGTGATGTTGACGAACTCATGGGGGTACTAGTTGCAGATACAGTCGTACGCTTAGGAGTGACAGGCAGCGCAGCCAGGGCAGCCAGGGATTGGGGAACAAAGCGACCACCTTGTAAATAATATTGGACAACAAAGGTTGCAGCTTTGGAGTAGAATGCATATGAGTACTTTTTGATGAGTGTTTCCGACAAATCATTGACATGTTTGGATAGTCGGGCATCGAGATAGTCGATGACTTCAAGGCACTCATCCGTTTCTTCCCAAAGGCGCCGAGGTTTGCTACATAGATAACGAGCAAGAGTTAACGAGGCCAACGCAATCGTTGAAGGGGGATATTTGATGAACTCGCGATAAAAGAGGGTAATCTCCATCAAAAAGCGGGCAACGTGTTGAACTTTGGTGTCCTCAACGTGGGGACCGCAACACATGAGCCTGAGCCAGGCCTCGGCGGTTGGATGACCAAGAGTCCATTGGATGGTGGAGAGAACATGTCCTTCCATCTGAATGAACGCTGACTCCTCATAGGTCTCGCGGCAGATCTGAGCAAGATCCTGGACGGTAGGAACCCTTTCCTTTGCATCTTCGAATTTTGCGGCAATCCATAGAGCAGCACAGCCAACGAGCTGGTAGTGTTTGATGTAGACAATACGACGAGAAACGTAGCGATCCACGATGTTAAGCGTGAGATAGAGTGTCTCCGGGCGCAGACGGAAAGTAAAGTGGATTTCTACGAGAAAATCCACGAGACAGGGACGCATGTGCCACCGGATCTCGGGTTGCTGGTCCATTGACTGTGTGGAGGACATAGTAAAACGCTAGGAGGAGGTTGGACAACGGCATTCTTCTGTTACTGGGGAAGGAAAAAACTGACCTCCATATCGTGCATATAATAGCGAATCTCGTCGCGATATTCCTCCTCGAGCAAGACGCTCTCCTTTCTGCAGAACTGCGCTCCTCGTAAACGCTGCTGCTGCTGGATGAGAGCGAGTTTGGCTGAACGCGGGGAACGGCGGGCATATGAGGCGAGAAGTGAAGGAGATTTGGAAGCTTTCTGGATCCCATGGGGAGAAGGGCGCTTCTTGGGGTAGATGAGAGGGTTGTGGGACTGGCGGTTTGAAGAAGCGATATCCTTCATGTTGTTACTAGTTGAGTCTGAGACGGGGCTGTTGGGTGAAGACGTGTCAGCATCGCTGGGATGAATTGAGATCATCGGCATTTGACAGGCGGAGAAAAGGAGGGACGCCCTGTCGCTGGGCATGCAGACGACGACGACGACGAACGAGAGGAGGCCAGGAGGCCAAACAACAAGCACAACAAACAGAGGCTTGCGATCGGCCGAAAATGATTTTCAGAAAACACAACTCACAGGCTGGAGATGAAGCAGGCTGTTGCGCATGCGCAAGAGAGAACACGACAACTACTGGTCTGGGAAATCAAAATCGTGAGCGTGAGTCGTCAAGGAGGAGAGCGTGTAAGCTGGAAGACGGACACAACAACGACAGAGGACAAAAGCGAGGGAAAACAGAACAATACAAAAGAAATGCCACAGTCAAGAGACCTCTGATGGCAACTTGGGGTAGTGGTGGTTATCAGTTCCCAATCAGGAAGGCCTATCTCGTCCACCCCTACTACTGGCCTCCCCCCCTTCCTTAACTACTCTCCATCTGCCTCAACTTGTGACAGGCCACAGCCGTCCTCAATTAATACTCTATGACTACCGCGGCAGGAGAGGAATGAAAACTACCACACGGTTTGAACGGCCCCAAATCGGGGGGAGGATCTGCCTTGGGCAGTGTCAATCAGATCGTTCATTCCCACGACCCCACGTTTTTCGACGAACTCGATCCATGACGTAGATTTCTCAACACCCAGGCTTGCCAAGTCATGGCAAGAAAGAAAGCAGAAACCCACCTTCAAAAACGTAGATGCAGCAGCACACCAGGGACTGAGGTTTGTCAGCGGACATTCATCGACCCTTGTTCTGGAGACAACTCACGAGTGTTGAGGGTGAATGATGGTCAAGAAAGCTGGTGATCGAGACAGCGCAGCACAACAGAACGCATTCCTCGTCAGTGGGCGCTCACTCGATCAGAAAAAAAATGGTCACATACAAATACCAGGATATTAAAGATGTCGGCAATTACAGATTGATTGTTGTAGTGGAATTACGACCAGAATACGACAGGAAATAAAAAAGAATGACTGTGGTGGGTGAGAGTTAGAGGACAGGTCCAAGAGTATTGCCGCTTGGATAGACAACGGAGTTTGGAAGGCCGTCCACACGCTCGAAATGAATGGAGCGCGTCCAAAAGAGGCTTCAGTAGTCAGCGACTGACTAGATAACTGAGAGACACAGAGGCGATTCGAGAGGAATAAAAGTAAAAGTAAAAGGTGCGTCGAGTAGACACGGAGCAGCTTTTCAAGGACAACAGATGTGCGCTTTGACGTGGACCCTTTTCCTCTCACAACACCAGCCCACTTCGATCTTACTTCGATCTTGCCTGCAGGCCTTGGAGTTATGTAAGCTTCCTTCCTTCAGATGGCGCTATTCTCCGTGTTGTTCTGCTACATTGGTGTCAGAAAATCCCTAGCGGTCGCTGTCTCAGTTAGCCAAGTCCTGGATTACTTACTGCTTGGCCTGCTCTGCACTCCTCTCTTGTCTCATAAATCTCTTAACACATTTGTCTTGATTCTGATGGAGCTTGCCGAATCGGCCCGAATGAACGTGAATAAAATGGTCACTCAACATATCAATTCTGCCACACTCCACCACCCACCCGGTTACATTCATACTGCTCAGGGTTGTATGTATTCTAAATCTCACACTTTGGATTGGAACAGCTTACCATCGTCCTGGTCATATTATCAATTTTGATCGTTCACGGGATAGTTTCACTCCGAATAGCTTGAGAAAAATTCAGGAGTTGGCTTGTCACAACTTGTCACATCTGAATAAATAAATAATCAAGTTCTCCATAACATCTGAGGTACCCAGCCCTTCTAGCTATTATTCTGAAGGGATCCGTAATGTATCAAAACCAGCGCGCTATTTGTCCATTCTATCCCGCGTGCCGACATTGGTTGTACATTCGAGCTGTATATATACTAGCTGGTATTAACAAAATCCTCACGCTACAAGTATACCCAAACCTTGAGAAATCTTCGGCAAAAATGGTTAATCATAAGATCACAGACAGATCCTGATCCATGCATTTCGTTCCCATTCGGCCATACGCGAAATATTCATGCACATCGAATCCAGAAGGCCCAAAAAAAGTGCATCCAGGCACCATACTATGGCATTTACGATAAGCATACCATACCTACAATCCTCAGGCTAGTATTTGCCACTTTATCAGCTTGAGTGGCGCTTCATATGATTATGGGAGCAGTTACACGAATCTACTCTTGCCTCGTGCAAAAAAACTTGACTAGCTTCGCTAAGAATCAATCACCCTGCTTCTATTTGCCATCACCAATCCTTTGGACATTTGACCCAAAGTGATTGAGAACCCCAACGGGAGGCTGTTCGGCTGGACCTTCGCAAAGCCTTATAGGGCCCCAGTACTTAGCTAGAATCACATCCTCTGACGTGGGTATTTGATTGAGGCGAAGGGAGTACCCATGAGAATCCTGTCCAGTACGTGCGGAATCGAGCGGGTTTCCTTCCTATGGGAAGAGCTGTGTTTTTTCCATGTCAGAGTAAGAAAATACATTCTCTGACTGATGATTTTCTGAGCCGAGTTTGAATGGGCGATACCGTAGAAGCTCCTTTGTGACATCTCGTTCCGGATAGATACCGATATCTGATCACCATTCCAGTGAATGGGATGTACCTGAATATTCTGCAGCCACGGTGCGCTCTTCTGGACGGAAAGAATGATCGCCAGATGACCGTACACCCCGAGTTAACGAAGACAATTTCCATCCATCCCTTAATTATTACGGGTATATAGGAAGGCCAAGGTGGTCTCTTCTCCCAGATTCACTATGAGGTCTCATAAATCTCGATGATGGAATTGATTCAGTGCTTCAGAGTCCAATAATACCAAAGAAAAGGAAGTTAATGAGGTATTCAAAGAGCTGCATGATTAAGACATTATACACAATTGGGTAGGAAAGCCGGACAAAAAAAACGTGACTGTCAGAATTCATTCCCGAGGAGCCCCGCCCATCAAAAGAGCAATGAGGTCGCTGGTATGACCATTATTGGGACCGCTTGCCCCTTGTTGGTAATTCATGAGGTGTGAGGGAAGATGAGGTGGAAGTTGTTGACGTCCAGCAAGAGGGGGCCCCTGTAGGTGGTTAGCCTGCTGGAGACTATATAAGTGATTTCCTCCCCGTGGACCAGGGAGACCTGGCCCCGCAATCCCCAGAATTTGGTTGGGATTTTGCGAACGTTGATCTATATTATGCACAAGGCTAGGGTGTGGGACCGAATTTTGAAGTTGGTGCACATTGGGAACAGGTCCACGAATCTGAGGGTTACTGAAGTTATTGACGGCGAAATTGTTAAATTGCTGTTGCTGGGATGGAGCCGCATTTGAAAGGAGGTTAGCATGTAGAGGGCCATTGGGGACTTGTAGGCCAAGAAACTGGGTAGGATCGTGGGGAGGACGACCACCGAGGTTGGCAAGACCAGGCGGTAAACGTTGTTGCTGGATGCCGGATATTTGGTTGTGTGGGCCGACACCTGGAGAAGGGCCACCTCGGAATTGCGCTTGTTGCAAGGGCAATCCTACATTGCGACTACTCTGAGAGCTGTACATCGGTATGTTTGGACCATTGAAAGGGTCAGGACCTCGCTGTGGTTGTTGTAGCCGTTGTAGATGGAACTGCAAGGCTTCATCTGGCACTTCCTGGTAGGATCCTACATTATCCCGGCTTCGAGGAGGTGCAGTTCGGAGTCCTGGAACCATTCCATCGGGCACAAAACGATCGTCAGGTCGGCTGTCATAAAGAGCATCTAAGCGGTTCGGTTGAAGGTGCTGAGATTGAAGTGGGGGATTGCTCGTTTGATTGACCAAATGACTACTATTCAAATGTTGATGAGTGGTTGGATAGTTGGGTAAATTCACCCGCTGAAGTTCAAATACTAATGAACACCGGCTGTTGGAATTTCACAAAAAACTTACGTGAGACGAGTTGTTAAGCATAGCAAATAGGTCATCTACAGTCCTCTCTTGAACCAGTGGTGGACCACCACTATACAATGCTTGCTCCTGCCTCAATGGAGGGTTGGGAGAGGATGATAAGAAGCCCGTCGGTGTTTGAGGCTTAAGTCCAGAAGGCGTGTTTTCCTTTGTCTTGTTGTCAAAGAACTTGGCGAACCGACTGCCTTTGCTACCAGTATGGGCAAGACTATTATTGTCATCATAGGCGTTCATAGGAGGTATAGAACCGTATTGTTTGTCTAAAAATCGCTGTCCAATTTCAAGCTGTCCCGACATTGGAATTTGAGTTTGCTCTTCAACAAGATGCTGCTGCTGCTCTTCAAATGGAGAGAAGCCTTGAGACCGGGGTGTGCTAGGTTTGGCTAGCGTTTCAACAACAAGGCCTAATGTGCGGTTTGAATGACTACGCAAGGTGGTTATCAAATAGGCCTACCGTTAGGAAGCCCCGACAAAGGAACTGACAAAGGATTAACGGGGGATTTGGCAGATGTTCTCCCCAAAGCAAGTAATCGAGAGCCAGCAGGCGGGTTGTACTCAATAGATTTTTCTGAGGGCAATATGGATGGACCACCATCCGAAGTGACAACAGTTGTCGAAGGTGGAGGTTTTATCGTTGCGTTTCTTGGAGATGGAGATATGACTCCCAAAGAATCCGAACTCGGTAACGGATGTGGCTGGGTAAAGAAAGAACCTTGTTCTCAAAAATTAGTACCAAAAAGCACAAGAGTACCGCAAAGTCTTACCAATGGCGGTGGTGGTAGATTTGGTGTCTGTATTGCCGTCGGGTGTGGGAGACGAACTACCATCGCTTTTCTTCTTCTCCTCTTCGCGCTTCATTAACAATTTAAATATTTGGATCTCGTCGAGGTTCTTGTCCTCTACATCCTGTCCGGCAGGCACGTTTGATTCGGACGAGATTTCTAAGTTCTTTCCTTGAAGTTCTTTCTCTTTGAGTCCTTTTTTCCATGCTTGGATGCCATCAAGTCCGCCATCCGCACTTTTGCCACCGAGTATACCGGACGTGCTCATTGTCGGCACATAAGTTTCCATCCAAGCAGGTTCCTTCTCCTTTTCTCTCTCACGTTCTCGCCTATCTTCGCGGTCTCTGGGCTCATCACGATTGCCACCTGACTTTTTATCCCGGCCAGAGCTTCGCTTGTCGCGACCATCTCTTTCATCACCAGGCGTCCAGCGGCGATCCTGGGATGGTTCCCAGTGGTCACCACGTTCTCTTAAAGCACGCCGTGCAGCCATCCGTTCATCCCGTTTACCGTCATCACGCCAGTGACGGGGGTCATCGTCAGGAATCCGATCAGCATCTCGCTCATGCCTATGTTCCTCCCTTTTGTGCTCATCACGATCCCGATCATTTCTTGAAGGTCGATCCTTACCGTCATCTCGCTCGCGCCTTGATCTAGAAGGTGAGCGCCTCGGTCTTGAAGAATCTCGGGCCCACGATCTGTGACGTTCACGGTCATCACGGTCTGAGCACCACTTTAGCTGGGCTAGCGCGAGTTCACTAAGACTCACCGTCTCGACCATTCCGTAAAGTTTCATCTAGTAACTCGTCAGCGATGGAGATGAACAATGGAAGAGAAAAGAGACACACTCCTTCGCCAGTCGTCGCCAGTCTCACCTGATCGTTTTTTCTGGGTCTCTCGACCTTCCGGCCGCCTGTTACCGCTAGAAGATTGATTCTGTGATGAAGTCCTATTAGAGGAGCCTGAATTGAGGTGGGGTGCCGATTCCCGTTCTTTTCCTCGTGCACCAGCAGGTAACATCCCGAAACGATCACGATCATACTTTTCAGAAAGCTCAAGCTGAAGTCAGCTGAGGCCAGTCAAAATCATGAAATTCCTACATGACGAAGACCTTCTTTGTCTCGTATTTCTCTGTCTCGATCTCGATCTCCGTCACGTTCTCGGTCACCTGAACGTAACGATTGGTGCTTGAAGTTACCCATTTGTGATGGTTGGGACAGGGTTGAGCGGAATGAGGGACGAGAAGATGCATCTAGAGCAAGGTCCTCATAGCTTGGCCAAAAATGAGAGCAACACAACTCACCCCCGTCATCGAGATCCCTCCTAAACCTGGAAATCGCGAAAAAATGAATGAGGAGTGCAAAGGATGTTTACCTGACGAGACACTCGCCTTCCTCTACCATTGGAGCTCATGTCGCTTTCCTTCTTAGGTAAAGGAACTTCGTTGTCACTAAATGTGGAATGAGGTGGGCAACACAAATGGAGCTGCAGCGACGACGGACCCAAACCACTGCTTAAGGTCTGGCATGTCGGGAGGTGGCTTAACCAAAGGCGATTTAAAGAGAGAAAGGAGCTGTCTGCGGGTATACACCTGCTTTGGACGAAGTCCAGAAGGGTCCTTTGGGATGGCTTTAACTGGATCTTGCTCTGCATCGTGTAAATTAGATTTTGCATATTTATCTACAAGGACCTTGATAGTGGCTTTTTCTTCTTCAGCATAGTCTAGAGTGGGAGATTCTGAAGGTGGGAGAGACATTGTGGAAAGAGGATAAGGCTCGCTGGAGTTAGTCAAGGCAGAGTTGTGCGGGCCTTGAAACGATCACTATCCAAGTTTGGAAACCGTGCTTCTCCCTGGCTAAAGGTCTCTCCATGTTTCCCTTCCAGCCTACTCTAAGGTACTTTATTATTCGGCAGGAGGTCATCCGTCTCTACAGACATGCAGTTCGTTCTTCCAAAGGTGCCCTCTCCTCCTCTCTTTTTATTCAAATTTGACTCTTTGCCAGTCATCGAGGATCCCGTGACTAGGCGAGAGACCCTCGCTTGGATCCGGAGCGAATTCGAGAGAAATAAGCATATCCCGGACGTCGTGAGTTACCTTGTTGTGCATCTAGTCATGAAAAAGGCTTTGAATTATTCCAGGCGCTTATTGAGGATAACATTCGAGCCACAAGGCGCTCATTACGTTCTCTCTTTCAAAATATCCGGTAATCCCGAGCCGTACACACTATCATAGTACTTAACCTATCAAAAGACTGTCGGTAGTTCACCTGAACCCTTTTTTCTTGCTTTCTGGCTTTCACTCTCACCAGCACGGTCATTTTCCTCACATGTGCTCTCCCATCCGATAAGATCATGATGTGACTTGTATCACTTCTCATCGCCCCGAACCAATCTACACAATGGAGATCTTTATGCATAATCTACCTCTGGACTTTGGAGAAGACGAGATCAAAGCGTTTCTAGCCTCTTTACTTCATGGCCAGTACTTCGACTTCGTGCAAACCAATTTTGCTGTGCACCTCCACAGGCGAAGAAAATTCAATGCACGAGCCCAGACAGGAACATTCACTGTCGCTGATGCTGCTATCGGCGAAAAATTCTTAAGTAACTTTGGCTATCCCAGTGCTGTCGCTGTCCAGGGCACCATCAATAGACTAATTCACTTCAAGAAAAGCAACCACGACCCACGACCGGAGATCGTCGAGACTATTTCTCGAACCCCTTGGATTGACCCTGTAAAGGAGCGAGAACAGAAAGAGAAGGACGAATTTCTGAGCTCCTCCTCTGTATCTATTTCTTCTATCCAATTTGGCTGGCAATGCAGAGATGAAGTCGTCTCCATCGAAGCAGAGGCCAATCGGGATGCGGATTTACAGTTTGACTCCAGCAGGCGAGAGATACATGTTGTCACAAAAGCTGATGATCTCAGTCTCAACATCATTGCGATCCGATACACATCCATCCATTCAATTTCCCGACATCGATCAACCGTAGATGGGAATTATGTGCTATTCTTCGAACTGGGAATGCCTCCAACATTTCTACGCAAAGCTCAGGGCTTCAATTTCGGGTCTGAAGCGACCTATTCGCGAATGTCAACATTCCCTCATCTCGATAACCCTCGTGCCATCTCTTTCACCGGTCTGGCTCTTCGCCTGGTATTCACTTCGGAGAAGGAGTCAGACAAGTTCTCGAAACTATCTGAAACTGCTGGTATTCGACGTGTCCACATCAATGAAGTCATCATTGAGCGACGAGGTCTATTCTCTGCCACTCACTTAGATGCCCTGGAGAGGAATCTTCGCAAGTTTAACTGGAATGTCGCCTTCCAGTTGTTATCACTGCTCCAGAATATGATACTGGACACATCCGAGCTGCTTGACCTGTTACCCAAGGTCAAGGAGATCTTGGATCTCAAGGGCAAAAATTACACCGCCAAACTACTGAAAGAATTTCGTAATGTTGCCAGCGGGCTTTGGTATAGTGATGACTACAACGAAAATATTTCATCCTGCTTCAACTCTGTGGAACAAGAGTTCAAGAAACAGGGTGACATGCTTTCTTTGATTCCTGACGACGGCAGCTATTACCAGTCGCTGCACGTAATCATTACCCCCACGACTATGTTCTTGAATGGACCGTATCCTGAGCGGTCAAACCGTGTCATCCGTAAATATGCCAGTGAGAATCATGAAAATTTTCTTCGTGTCACTTTTCGGGATGAAAATCACCTGCAGTATCGTTTCGATCGTGAGGTAGACGGTCCACGTTTTATCAGGGAGCGAGTTGGCGTATTCCTTAAAAATGGTCTGAAGATCGCAAGTCGTGCTTTTGAATTCCTTGCATATTCACAATCCGCACTGAAGGAACATTCCGTATGGTACGCCGGTTTCAACCTCAAGTTGGGGTTATCTGACCATGCTTCAGGTTTGTCAAAGCATTCCGTGATCCCAGATATGGTTATGTCAATGCAGCTACCATTATCGATAGTCTTGGGACCTTCCATGGTCTTTCTTATGATCCACACCTTATGCGCTGTCCGGCACGATATGCCGCACGAATCTCCCAAGCGTTCACTGCGACTGATGCAGCTGTGGTTCCAGTAGAGGAAGTCTTGAAATTAGATGACATCAAGACAAGAGATGCCAAATATGTCTTCACTGACGGGGTTGGGACGATGTCAAAGGATCTCGCGCGCGCGATATGGGAGAAACTACGAGAGGCGAAGAAGAAACGGGGAAAACTCTCTGATTTTCCCCATGCGTATCAGGTCCGCTATCGGGGGTCCAAAGGGATGCTCTCGATTGATCACACTCTTAACGGTGTACATTCCATAGGATTACGCCCTTCAATGACTAAATTTGAGGCCGATAATGGATCCGGGGAACACGAGATCGAAATAGCGCGAGCCTTCGACCGACCAACACCATACTATCTCAATCGGCCGCTCATCATGCTTCTAGAATACCTTGGGATTCCATATGATGTATTTCGTGACTTTCAGGAGAAAGCAGTCTCAGATACTAAAAGTGCTACTGAAACTTTGTCTGGGGCTGCTCGTTTGCTGGAGACACATGGTCTTGGGGCATCTTTCAGGTTGCCGTCGACAATGCAGAATTTGGCCAAACTCGGTCTTGACACAATATATGATGATCCATTCTACACTCAACTCCTCAAGGTTGGGGTCTACCATATTCTTCGCGACCTCAAGCATCACGCCCGAATCCCGATCCCTGGTGCCTGGACGCTCGTTGGAGTTGCGGACGTTCATCGCCATCTCAGAGAAGGCGAAGTTTTTGCTTGCGTCAAGCACCATACAGAAGGGGTCATCTTTCTTGAAGGGCCGGTGCTTATTTCACGGTCACCCACTATCCACCCTGGAGATGTACAGGTGGCTAGAGCAATTGGGATACCCCCAGAAGGTTCGTGTTTTGCGAGAGAGCCCCTATTCAATACAGTGGTTTTCAGCGTTCAAGGTGTAGTCCATTCTATAGCATGTGAGTAGCTTACTAAATGATCTTCAAAGGCGGACGGCCCCTTCCGTCATGCTTGGGGGGTGGAGACCTCGATGGCGATATCTATAACATTATCCCCTTGAAGGAGCATCCTTGGTTCCAACCGAACAAACCGTTGAGTGCCCCAGCGGAGTACGCGCCCACTCAAAGGAAACTTTTAAATCGGGACAGTACCATGAAAGACGTTGCCGATTTTGTTATGGAGTACATTATCTCAGATGTAAGATCCTAATATGTTTCCTCGGCTGTATTGGGCTCAGTATTTGCAAGGTGGTCGGGATAATTGCCATAAACTGGCTGATTATCGCGGATCAGAGTCCGAATGGAATATACGACACTGATTGTATTACGCTCGCACATCTGCACAGCGATGCTGTAGACTACCCAAAGTCTGGCCGAGCAGTAGATCTCAGGGCCATTCCAAAACTCAAGTTCAAGATGAAACCTGATTGGAATGCCCCCGAAACAATCAATCCTGACCTCTCAAATTATTATCGGAGTAAAAAGATAATCGGCAGATTATTTAGAGCCATTGAGCTTGATGAAATTCCTGCATCCAATCGTCCCCGACGGCGTACAAGGAGGACTATGTCGAGGCGGATGCAAAACCTCACGAAACACCTATCCACGTTTCAACTGAAGGATCCAAATTCAGCTGTCTTTGATTTGGTCGAGCGACATGTCGGGAGGTTTCTAGATACTGCGGGCCCCTGGGACAAATCAGACTTTGAGATTGTCTCAGGACTTTTCAAACGATTTTCTAGTGAACTAACAGGCATTGCCGCCAATTACAGTCTCTCTCACAAGAATGAGATGCTCTCTGAGGAGGAGGTTATTGCTGGAACGATCATACAAAAGACATCACAGCCCCGGACGCGAAAAGAACACATGACCAAAGTGCGAGAGATGTCAGACACACTTGTGAAGGTAATTCGGTTGGAGCTCGAGGGAGGCGAAGACAGGACACTCGAGGATTATTTGAAATATGCTTGGTTGGCGTGGGAACTGTCCTTTGTCGAGGTCACAAAAGAAAAATTTGGAGCGAAGAGCTTTGGTTGGCTTGCCCTCGGTGCTATCTTTGATGCAGTGAAAATGATTGAAGATCACGATGCAATGGAACTGAGGAGCTTGAGAAGTAGGAGAGGGTGATCTGGCTGGGCATTTCCGCTAATTAAACAAAGAGACATTTTGGATAGAGCAGCCAACAGAAAGATATAAAATGAAGTAGTTCGCGCTGGCTATGCTTGATTTCGAAGGACTGGCGTGTATCAGTAGAAAAGACGGTAGGATGCACATGTTAACATACCCAAAATCACAGAATCACCACTATGTTTGGGTTACGGATTAGTCCCACGCATTTTCATAAGGTTGAATGAACCAACCGCAAAAACATTTTGCTGATGAAACGATCTTTATTGACTGGTTTTTTGTTCTTTCCCTTGGGGACTTCTGTCCACATCTAATGGAATATAATCACAATTGACTCGGAAAGGACTTTTTTTTTAAAAAAGAACTAGCCTCTTTCACGTTCTCGAGGACCTGGTCAATCGCAATGAGATCCTGGCAGGGTTTGGACGAAAGTTTCATACCATATTGCTATGGCGATCAAATGCTTTGACACGAGCTAGAAGCTTCTTGTTGTTTCGCAGGGAGATGAGGACTTGTGTATGATTTCGAACGGCTTGTTGAAGCACTGATAGGGGACCCTGGGAGATTTCGTGTTCCTCCAACTGGCGCAGTTGGGCTTCATCGAGTTCTGATTTGGGAACATGAACATACTGACTGTACTGATATAAGCAGAATTCTCGCCATGCATCTGGTGGCGCACCTACCTCATGACGTGTTACTTTGGAGACTAGATTTCAGCCTGAGCTAGAGAGTAAGAGAATCGTGTTATTTGGTATAGATGACAGAGTCAAACAATTGATCTTAAGTTTTGGGAGAAACGCTTTATCACTATCCCTCGGTATGGGCCGTATCAAGCAGAAGGGCAAGTCAGGAGCTGCAAAAGCTTACATTACACGGTCTTCTGCTGTTAGAAGGCTGCAATGCTCCTTGGCCGATTTTCGTCGGCTTTGCATCTTGAAGGGTGACTGCCACTATTTTATTGCCCAGGATCCGCCATTGAAATCAGCTGTACTTCAGGAATATTCCCCAGAGAACCCAAAAGTCGGAAGAAAGCTAACAAAGGTTCTTCAGCGCCAACATCCTTCTACTATGCCAAGGATATCGCCTATCTCGCGCATGAACCAGTTCTAAAAAAATTGAGAGAACATAAAGCTTTTGCGAAAAAGCTTTCGCGAGCGCTGGGTCGGGGCGAGTGGAAAAGTGCTAAAAACTTGGAAGACAACAAGCCAGTTTATCGGCTCGACCATATCGTCAAGGAGAGGTATGCAAGGTCGTATCATATTACATCTTAGCCCACGTTTCCTCTTACAGATATCCCACTTTTATTGATGCCCTGAGGGATATAGACGATGCTCTATGTATGGTCTTCCTTTTTGCGAGTTTACCTTCTGGTCAACGCCTTCCCCCCGAGCTCATCGAGAATTGTGCAAGACTATCGGCCGAATGGCAGCTGTACATCATGCACTCTAGGTCGTTGCAGAAAGCATTCCTCTCTATCAAAGGTGTTTATTACCAAGCTGAGGTCATGGATCAAACAATCACTTGGCTGGTGCCGTACCAGTTTACTCAGAACGTCTGTATATTTCCCAGGTATTGGTTGTTCCTCCTGACATGCTGGACCTCAGATTCCAAGTGATGTCGACGTGCGGGTCATGCTCACATTCCTGGAACTTTACCAAACTCTTCTTGGGTTTGTCTTCTTTAAACTATTTACAGATGTCGGCCTCGTATATCCTCCACCATTAGATCTCAAGAAACTTGAAGCTGCCGCGGGTGTCGGTGCATTTAATATGCAAGAAGCTAGTCATTCTTCAAACAATGCTGTCATAAAACACAAAGTTGTAGAGATTGACGGCCGCAAAATTTCTGGAAAAGATGTTCGGCAGACTATCAAAACCATCGCCGTAGCTTCAGAAAATACAGAGATGGAGTCCACTGATTCTTTGCCTTCCACTATTACAAATGTCACACATGAAGAGGATTTCGTCCTCTATCCATCGAAAAAAACATCCGAAGCTGATGCTTCTTTGCCTACCCTCAGGACTCTCGAGACTCTACCAAAGTCTAATGCAATAGCCCTTTTCACACCTTACACGTTCTTCTTATCCCGTGAAACCTCACGGTCGATATTTGAATTTCTAATTCGGAGTTTCGGAGGGAAAGTTGGCTGGCCGGCATCCTCAGGAGGTGGTAGTCCGATTGATGAAGATGACCCATCAATCACCCATGTCATTGCTGACCGTCCCATTGCTTCCTCAAAGACTCAAGAAGAGAAGGAGCGACGGTCAATGCGAAAATATGTTCAGCCCCAGTGGATAGTCGATTGCATTAACTCTGGAAAAATTCTCTTGGAAGATTCCTATGCTCAAGGTCAGACACTGCCACCTCATCTAAGCCCCTTCGATGAATATGAAGGTGCTTATGACCCCACGGCCGATTCTGTTGGGTCTCATGTTGAGATTGAAGGAGAAGAGGCAGAGGGAGGAGAGGCAGAGGGAGGAGAGGCAGAAGGAGAAGATGAGGAGACAACTGGGAGAGCCGAGGCAGGACCGAAGAACCATCACCTCGAGAAAGCTTTACAAAATGCGGCCTACGACCCTTCAGCGCTTCGGACTGCTGAGTTGGTTGCCGAGGCTGCGGGAATGGATTACGACACATTCACGAACGAGGTCAGCAAGCTCGGGAATAAGAGGACGAAGGGAGATCGGACTACTGGAGGTGAAGGCGAAGACGATATGAACAAAATGATGATGAGCAATAAAAAGCGAAAATTATACGAGAAGATGAAACATTCTCAGAAGAGGAAGGATTCAGAGGTGAGGTTCATAGATCTGACCAGCGTTACCAGTGGGGCTAATAAAGTTCTCATCTTTGTTTTGGCTCCATAAGCGATCTGTCCTTGAAGCAAAGAGAAAGACAATTGTAGCCCAGAAAAGGCGGGAGAGTAGGAAATCTCAGGTCGAGTCACTTTGATGTGTAGTATATATATATACTGTGACTTTAAGGTGACGACTGTCACCTCGGAGTATATAAACCAATATATCATCCTCACCACTATCACAATCTTCTTTTATCTTTAGCCGAGGATACGCTGCGTAGACGGGAAAGCAATGATATAACGCCGCGTATCACACATCCAATCGTCGTCAAATTTATCTTCCCCGTTTGACCCCTTCCTCTCAGATTTCCTCCTTTCATGGGATATTTCTCTCTGAAGAGAAAGAATACCCCAAGGACCAATCAAACTCCTCCTCCTCCCTATCAAGACGACAATCAACCTTCCGACAATCAACCTTCTCTGATTGTCACTGAGACCACCACTCGCACCGAGGTAGTCACAACGACAACTCAGACAACGACACACTTTCTTTCACTCCCAGCATGGAGGCAGCGTAGTAAAAACAATGGTACACATCTACGGCGCCCTAGTACTGCTGGCAGCATAGAGGTGACTGAAGAGCATGCTCCATTTAGACAACGTAACAAGGAACTTCCACCCACACCCTCAGGCTTGCCGCTACTCCCGTCTCGTCCTTCAGCAATGACATCGAATAGACATCAGGATCCATCTCAATTAACTACATCGCTTGCCCAGTCTTTGCCTGGGTTCGGATATGCACAACTTGCTTTGCCCCAAACGCCTGGTTCGTCGACGTTACACGAAAGTGAAGTGAACACTGTCGCCTTCGTTCCGACCTTCTCTCAGTCCCAGCCTGTATCTGAATCATCTTTGAACATCAAGCGGCCTGGGGATTCTCACGGGCTAGGTGTGTCTTCATATCTTACATCTCCAAAGGAAATAGAACGACGCACACGTGGGATATCTCTCTTTGGTTTCACTAGTACCTTTGATGACAAGGTGGATCCAAAAACGAAGGAGCAGGCATGGGAACCAGCATCAGAGCAGTTGAGACCTTTGACTAGGAAATTGTCTTTCTGGAGTCGAAAGAAGGCTCGTTCGCAACCCCGTCCTTTCACTGCCCATGGGGATTTCTCTCACTTCCATGATTCTTATGAAATCAATCTTTCCGACTCAACGCCCTCTAACCACTCGGCCCAGAAGCTACAACCCCGCAACCCTCTCTCACATTCTTTTTCGGAACGTCCACAATCGTATTATCCAGTTGCAAGTCCAGATATCTCTATTTCTCCACCACCATCATCGCCTACTCGACGACCGACAACCGCGGACAACCCTGGTCCAATAAGAATAACGGCACCCAGCTTCTCCCGGACAAGTGGGCAGACCTGTCTTCCGAGGCCTCGTTCGCAGACAAATCCACCGTTACTGCGTCGCTTATCCCTGAACGTGTTCTCATCTCAACCACTCCTCACTACTTCGCCCACGTCCTCTCCCTCCTCTCTTCTGAGCGCGTCGTCCAATCCGTATCGTAGTTCAGTGATTATTCCACACCCCTTGGAAGAAGAGTCTCCTGGTATCTATCTTGATCGGCTGATGGACACTGTTAGCAAAGCCGAAATCACGAAAATTTTGGCGTCCAGGTATTCCTCGGCTCAAGTCTTTCACGTATGTGTTCTGAATGGTTTTCTAGGGTTGAGCCATTTTACGCCACAGCATTGGAAGTCTTCATTGGTCGCTTCAAGTTTGTAGGAAATGCTCTCGATATTGCTCTTCGCAAGCTGCTGCTCGAAATTGGTCTGCCCAGGGAAACACAACAGATTGACCGTGTCATGGAGGCGTTTGCTAAGCGTTACATTCGATGCAATCCTGATCTTTATGTTTCGGATGGTAATTGTTGCAGCAACAGCTCAAGGCCCTCACTAAAATTAGTTTAGATCATCCCTATATCCTTGCTTTCAGTCTTATAATGCTTCATACTGATGCTTTTAACAAGTCCAATCGACGCAAGATGACCAAAGCAGATTATATCAAGAACACAAGTTTACCTGGAGTTGAGATTGAGATTCTAGAGGTAACCATTTCGGCATGCCTGCTCAACAAGTAGCTCAAGAATCATTCTAGTATTTCTATGACAACATCATTTTCGCGCCATTCATATTTATCGAGGATCCATTGGATTTCAGTGGCCAACGTGGGCTTACAACAGAGCCCAACCGTCGACCTACCGTCTTCCGAGATGCTACATTACAGAATTCTGGTCTTGCATCGGCTGGGTCAACACTAACCAACAAAACTTGCAAGATTGACCCTTACTACATGATCAGTAATGTAAGCTCGTAGCTAGTCTCCTTTGACATCTAAACCCACAGTTTTCAAGGATCTCCTTAGTCCCCTACGTATTGATACCGAGTCCTTTATACCCTTATCAAATCCGTACAGTTGGAGAGGCACCGCGGAAAAGTGGGATGAAGAAGAACTATCACGAGCTTTTGCTAATGCTCGCGCCGTGGAGGTGGGGAGGGAGTGTATTCGATCTTCAACCTTTTTCGGTCTTTCTGCTGGAAGCTCATCAAATCCACGAATGACCACACATTCAACCCCTCATGATGTTCATTCCGACCCCGAGGGTGACTTGACTCTTCGGGTAACCAAGATCGGGCTCATCGACCGCAAAGACGAGCTCAACGAAGATGGAAAGAAGCTACTGAGCAAGAAGTGGAAGCCCTGGGGAGTGTTGTTAACAGGATCCCAATTACTATTTTTTCGAGACTCCTCTTGGATGCATACTTTGATTCCAAAGACAAAGGAAGGCAGTAATAGTCAACTTATGTTGCCGTCGTCAGCGATCTTGAAAATCGATGAGTTATTGTCTGTGAAGAATGCGATTGCTGTTTTCGATAAGTCGTATATCAAGGTATGACATTCAAATGCAAGTATATTGTGCGCGGCGACTGGAAACTGACAACATGGACCGTAGCATCGGTTTGCCTTCCGATTGGCGCTGTCTGACGGTCGTCATTTATCACTCAAGGCCTCATCAGAAGATGACATGAACCAATGGATATCTCGAATCAACTACGCAAGTGCATTCAAAACAGCAGGTGTTCGCATGCGGCTCTTTAATATGTCAGGAAGGACCATGGAACTCACTGGTGTTGCTGCCGCAACCTCTCATCTACACGACCTCCAGAGCCAGAACTACTCTCCCTCCGCCGATTTCGCAAATTGGGATGAGAATGCACCTCAAGCGCTTTTTGAAATGCTTTCTGGTGACAGCCCAGGAAAGAAACGTCCTTTCCTTCACAGGAAGGTGACGTTGAGAACAAACCGAGACGAGGTGGAGTTGGAAGCACCTGTGCCAGTTGAAGTCGAAAAGACGCCTGAGTTCAGAGATGCATTCGATCAAGTAAAGGCTGATCTCGCAGCCGAAACTTGTTTACGAAAGGGAAGTGTAGCTCCCATGACACTGGTGGGAGACTTGAGTCCTCATTTGCAAGCATCTTCATCAAATGATTTTCCTCCACTGCGATCGCAAATTATTGAGGCAAAGATTTCAGATTTAGACAATCGACTGATCACGGCTCAAAGCCTCCTTGACACGCAGATTCGTTTTATACGTACCGTTGCGACATTGGTACCATTTCGGAAGGCAACCCGGGATCACCTTATAATTGCCCTCCAAGCGAGAGCTAACACTGTGATGCAGCTTCGTTTGGACATTGCTCGCATGCAATGCCATCGGAATGTTCTCCAGAATGACATGCTTGCAGAGAACCACATTTGGAAGGAGGTGAAGGACACTGCCTTAAAGGTGGCGAAGGAAGCATTGCAATCCCGACAGAGCCCAGAGATACCAATATCTCCAATATCTCATGTGACAGTGTCATCAGAGTCGGAGTCCTCCATCTGCGAATCGTTCCACACCGCTATCGACTCTGGACCAGATTGGTTTTCCTCGGATGGATTAGGGTCACCATTTCCTGTAGCATCTCCGGTCCCAGACTCACCCAGGCCAAGCACCTCAGGATCATTTCCGCCATATAGATATGATGATAGGTCCTCACGAACCTGTAAAAACGAATCTGCGTTTGCAGCGGGACCACAAACTGACCATAGCGCCACGTTCAATGACAGAGATGCCAACATTACTCAGGAAAGTCTGATAGAGGAAGCAGAAGAGTGGAACAAGACGCGGTGTGCGAAGCACGTGTCTCTGGTAAGGGTGCCGTCGACCTTGGATTTCTTGTCTATGAGCAAGCGTTTGACGCTTACCTCTCCAGTGAACGCTGAAACTCAGTAGTGAATTACGATTTTTTGAGTGAATTTTTAGAATCATTGCTTCAGTGGAACTATAGATTAGATTTTCATTTGTGTACTATATCGGGACTAGGCAGGGTTGCCAACGAGACGGAAGGCACAAGGCACGGCAACTTGCATTTCCAATCCTTAACAATAGGTCCTACACAACCTGGTTGGAGTACAAGACCATGGTAAATTTATCACAAAAACCGTTTCACTTGTCTTTTCTCTTCTATCCTCAATCCTACCATGTTCCGACAGTCCAATGGGTCGTCTGTCTCTTTTCCTATACACTCGTGTGCTCAGACCTTGGATTCCCCAGACCTCAGGGGGCAGCTCGGCTTAGACTCTACTGACCTGAGTGACAAGTCGGCGTCTAGATCGAGTCAAGTCTCCTCTGACTTCTCGATCTTTGACTTTACTTCAGGGAAGAATGTCGAAGACTCAAGAGCCCCTCTGAGGAGGTTGAAAAGCTCCTTCATTCGGCCAGCCACCTCACATGGGCATACGCATGGCGGGTACTCTACCCTCAGCTTCGAACCAAAACAATTCCACCCTACATCTATTGTCTCACCGATTGATGCAATTGTGATGCCTACCTCCGAAGTCCAGACTCTTCAACCCTCGCTTGGTACACCGTTAACACAACAAACCAAGCCATCACTGCTGTCTCACCCTCCAACCGTCAGAAGGCGAAGGAATTTGATTTTCATTCAGCCTGGAGACGATGACAGTGCCAACGAGTGCCAAGCTCCCTACTCGCGATCTCCTTCGAACACATCGATTCTGAGGCTGCCTCGGCCGAAAACTACACCCAACTTGCCAACAACAAGAGACTCCTCTTCTCAAGCAATGCGACAACATTTCGTTGAGGTCAAACGGATGAGGAAGATGACTCAGGTGATTGAATTCGTGCTCGGTCGTCGGTCGCCATTCTAACGTAATCAGGTTTTTGGCCAGGAGCTTCCGCCTCAACTGATCCAAGTAGATAATCGGGGGACGGCTGAACGCTCCCGGAGTCGCGCCGATTCAACCGCATCGTCTACTTCTGGATGTGTTCCCTCTGTGCCGACGTGCGAGGGCTGTACGAACGTATTAGAAGATGCACCATCGGTGGCGAGGCGTGGAACTGATTTTCAGGAGCGGAGAAGACAAATCACGAAATTATCCCAGTTCTTTGGCGTGAACCACGCGGACCTTGCCCCTGTCGTGACTACAAAACCCAAACATTGTTGTGCGATTTCGAGCGACCTCTCGCAGAAATCGGTGTCATCTGAATCCGGAGAGCCAACAAAAGTCGGTATCAAGATGATTAGCCGGAAGCGCTTCGGTTTTGGCGAAAGTATGCGAGAGGTCGAGCTGGGCGATGCCATTAACAAACTACGTTGTCTCAAGGCGAACTAGCCTCAATTCTACTATATATCCTACTTAAATGGACAACGCTCCTTCGACTAACTCGACTAGCCCGAGTTGCATCATCAGTACAATACATCTAATAGCATTAGTGTCTATATCTATTTTCGCACCAGAAGATAGACGGGATCTCCAAGTACTATACTAGTCATATGACGGAAAGAGCCAGTTAAGGACATGAGGAGGCCACCGAAGGAAAGGTAAGCAGTGCTTGGAATATTTGTCAGACAGGGTTTGTTGTGACAACGTAGCACATACACGATTTCGGCAGTTCCACTGTCGAATTTATATACCTTGGAAAAACAGCAAGATGAATGACAACAATCGTTTGGGTTCTGGGACAATTGAGAATGATGCTGACCTTTCCATACATCACGTATTCATAGTCTTCTTCCAGGCCGCGTTTTCCTTTCCCATCTGGTCTCCACTTGTGACGGTCCTTGTCCGTTTCTTCGTCACCGTCTGTGACCATTGATGGGACGCCTTCACGATCTAGCGACGAAGCGAGAGCAAGAGCGAAACTTTCCCCATTTTCAAGTGGAAAAAGCTCAAAATTGTAATCAAGGGTTAAATCCATATCATAATTCTTCGAGTGAGCGTATAGGCGAGAAACTGGAGCCAAAGTCAGATGAATATCGTCACATAGAAATAGGGACCACGCCTCGATCGAATTTCTTGCCCTCCTTGTCAATTGCATTGAGGGTGAAGATGTCATCAAAAACGATATTGGAGGAAGTGGTTGCCATTGGAGGGAAAGAGGGAAGGATCAGGTGACTGGCTTTTTGGTCCCGTTGATCTGGTAGACATACGTTCATGTTCCGTTTCCTCACCAACAGTTGGCACAACAGGCGTCTCTCGACGACGGCAATTCGCCTTGTCCACTCCAATATTCTGCGCACGCACCCAAAGTCTGCACATAGGGAATGTCCAACCCCTCTCGTATTTGTTTCAGCCCAATCCTGGGATGAGGATTCCAGTCAAGGGTAAATGTCTAGATGATTGGTACGGAGAGGATTAATACTGTCGCCGCAGAATGACCACACTCTCATCATTGCTGTCTGAGAAAGGGTTTACTTGTCTGCAGATTGACTTAGTGTTACCAGATCCTCATTCTCGAAGTAACTCATCCTCCCTGATGAAGTGGTTTGAAGACGGTTCGTCGCGCTCCTCCACCGACTTGACCTTTGACAATCGTGTGCTATTGTCTTGACCACTCAGGCCTCCGCTCTGCTATTCGCCTGAGCATGATTCCTTTTCCTCCAGTCGTGTTCGCCCGATCAGCTGGTTGTCTCATTGCTCAGACATATATTTCCTCTAATCCCGCGACGGGACTCTTTCTCCTCTCACCCCCTTCAAATAATACAGAGATAGAGTCTTCCCGCAGTCAAGATGGCTTGCCTGTTCTTCCGACAAAGTTGGCAGAATTCAACTTTGAGCCCTTCTTCCCGATCGCAATTATGGCCACCTCGGAACGCATGGAACTCCTCATGAAGTCTAATCGACTCGTACAGGCCTCAAAAGTCAATAAATATGCAGTGCAAGACTTGCAAGACCAACAAGCATATAACGACATACAAAATTGGCTTGATGGTATAGGAATCTAGCTCTTTTCAACTCGGTATGTAGACCGCAGATAATTAGAAGTTTTTGTACAGCGATTGAGACTACACCAGTAGCACAGTGGGTAACATCTCTCATGAGATCGCCCAGGTTGAAATTAATAGTCGAGAGCAGGTAATATGGTCAATAACCGGAGGGGTAAAGCTGGGATCGCAGAGAAGGAAAAGATGATCAGGAATGCCCATTGCCCATGTCATGAGGACGCAGTCTCCTCTCTGTATTCCTTCTTGACATTTTCTTGTGCTGCCATGACGGTTCCCAGTCCCGGGAGCACAAAGTCCCACGTCGCTCTTGCTGCAAGGAGCCGACGTACTTGATGTTGTATGAGCTCGTGCAGTTTTGGTACATTTGCGAGCTTGGCACGGCTTCCCATCAATGACGTTGTTGTTAGGTCAAGGACAAAGTTGGGAGATATGCTTAGTGTTAGAACAGGCAAATCGGGCGCAGGAGGTGCCACGAAAATCTGATGAATATTTACAATGGGCTCGGTTAACAGTGTTATGGCAACGTCATATTCACGTGTTACTCACTGTGGACTTGAATTGGGATAGGGATATGGTAAGAGATATGGGAAGCCGTGCGAAGGAGGCCACAGGGTAATTAAATAGGTAGTATGTTGAAAGGGATAAAGAGATGGTGTCCGTGTAAGTTGCATCGAACTCGATTGTCTAGAAGATTCATGCATGAGAGGTGTATATGAAAAGGTGACAGTGTAGACATACCGCTTGACCGTCTCCAGAATGGGGCCGTGCGTTGAATAACCGCGGCGCCGATACACCGAGGTCAACAGAATGAATTTTGATGTCGTCCTGAGGAGTAAGTAGACTTAATTTGGTATTTATTCAATGCACAAGAGCCCGGACTGACCAGAAAGCCTGGTGGGCGAACTCGATTTGCGAGTTCTTCAATTTTTCTCCGAGCAACTTCGTCCCCTTCAATACCAGACAATTCGTCTCGAATTTTGAGACGGTATATGTCTAAAACCTGAAAAAAAGTTCAGCATTTCATTAACAAAAGAAGCGTTTACTGACCTGTTTTAACAGCACGTTAAACCATTCTGCCGGTTCAGTGTCCTGATCACCATCTACCGGCGGTTTTTCATCCAGAACGGCGTTAAGCTTTCGGGAAGGAAGATCATTGCCAACGCGAGGGTGATATGAGGACGTTTCAAAAGGATATTGAGTTGACTCTAGAAACAGATAACGAAAGACGAATCCTATGAGGATAAGGACGGAGAGCTGGCCCAGAACGAGGCCTTGAGAAAATGTGGGCTTGAATGTGAAGAGGTAGTTGTTGGACATAGCCTGTTGCGAAAACACGTAATGAAGGCAAAACCTCCTGTATCATTTGCTCGACACTGAACTATTTCCGTTCAGCAAGCTCTCGAGCTATCACATCACGTGTTATCCTATATATGTTGGTCATCGCGTGCTCGATGCCCTCAGAAAAATCAAGGGGAGATAAATCTGGTGAGTGTCCTTGGCAAGAATCAGTATGATTGTCTCATCCAATGGTCCATCTACGACGAAATCGATCATGAGCTCACAAATACTTGCCTCGAGTCTGTGGAGCATCTAGCCACACATTCCAGAAAGAAAGAACTACCTTGGACATTCGATATATGCCTACATTACCAGAATCTGGCTTCTATCCTCCAGAGCTTGAACATGTAATCCGATAAGTTAGAGGGCGGATGACTTGCTGGAGAACAATTCATATATAGTGGATTCTAAAGCCGTTTGTTGTTTTCACTCATCATCATTCTCCACACTTTCCTTATCCCATCATCCGGAAGTGGCATGGCAAACATATGTCTATTCAGCAGCAAAGAAGCCTTACAAGAGATACTTCGAGTCATCATGCTCGGAGGCTGAGGGCAGTTTCCATTCTGGAGATGAACTTTGTGCCAGGGACTGTTGTCATCTCCCAGCTTCGACATTTTGTTGTTCAGGTCGGACTGGGATTTTTCTCCAAATCCCGTTACTTTTTTGGGTTTAGGAGTACATACTGTCACCTCTGCTTCACTCGAGTTGCACCTTCCTGGCCATCAATATTATCTTCTATCTCATGTTCCTCCTGGTTTCATCTGAGGGCCTATTGCATGGCGTCAGGTGCTTTGCAGATATATTTCTATGGTCTTGGCCCTTTTCTGTTCGGTGCTGCCATACAGGACACCACTTCTGTATATAATCACGTGACTTGAACACTATCGTACTGAATGAGGACTTTACAATCATTTACAATCA
>Ga0157366_1000254_pt1 | contig 26053 bp, 20 predicted proteins | sample AttbisABBM1_FD_113149 | JGI IMG/M metagenome (GOLD analysis project Ga0157366, IMG submission 113149) | Fungus gardens microbial communities from leaf cutter ant in Botucatu, State of São Paulo, Brazil - Atta bisphaerica ABBM1 | ecosystem: Host-associated > Fungi > Mycelium > Unclassified ...
ATCTTGACAATCAAGTTCTCTTGTGTTAAACCCCAATACAAGATTTTCATCTTATTGTCCAACTTTAAGGACTTTGAGTTGTAATATTTTTAATCATAGAGATATTTGTTGTTTTTTCTTTTTCAATAATAGTGACACTTTCTTTATGATTAACATTTATTCTGGTGATCACCAATCAGCTTGAAAATATCTCAAGGATACTGAAGCAAATATTTGAAATACTCTAATTATAGCTGGCAATTTCAATATTAGAGATAAATAACTGGGACTCTTCATACTCTTTTCATTCAACTTATAGTGACACTCTACTTGAGATTGTAGACTCTTTTGACCTCAGTTTATTCTCTTCTGTTCAGCAGGTACTCACTCAATATTCCAATAACAATAATAACACAAATTCAGTCATTGGCCTATTCTTCCTTTGGTTGAACTCCATTGAAATTGACAACCATATCATCCTCCCAGAGCTTTGATATCCATCCAATCATGCTCTATTAACTATTGACATCTCTATAGCTGAAAAGCTTATTTAAAACAAAGTTCAAACCATTATCAGGAACAGTGAAGAAGGAGAGAACTTCATTGCCAATTTTATAAAAGCTATTAGAAATATAAACACAACAACAATTTTAGACAAAGATGCTTTGGAGAACACTGTACAAGAATATGCAAGAATATCAGAAACAATCTGGTATAAGCATTTGAAATGTGTCAATATTACTAGATGATCCAAGGATTGGTAGAATAAAAAATGCCAAACTAAACTCAGGAATTATAGATCTTTCAAATTATTAAAAGACTAGAAGTCTTTTAAAGGCACTATCAAAAAGACCAAGAGATTATTCTTTGATAACAAAATACAAGAATTGCTTCAAAAAATCAACAATCATGGAACCTCATAAACTAGGTCAAGAAGTGTAAACTACTGGCTATTAAAACTCTTCAGTTCAACAGACAGCCATGCAAACTTTCAGCTTAGCACAAGATTGGCAAGTAAACCTTGAAATTTCAGATGAAATTCCATCAAAATCTATATTGATATGGATACCCTTTTCTAATGAGAAATTTAAAAGTATGATCAACAAATGCAATAACTCATCCATCCCTAATCTAGATTGAATTTCATGGAAACACCTAAAAGCAGTTGTTCAAAATAAGAAATATCTTAACAATATTGTCACAAACACTTACATCATTCACCAACACTAGCTAGATCACTTCAAAAAATTGTCCTCTATTATCATTCCAAAGTCTAATAAAGCATTGTATAATTCCTCTAAGATGTTTCAACCCATCATACTTCTAAACACTTTAGGAAAGCTCATTGAAAAAGTCATTGGAAAACAACTTTAATTTCATGCAATCTCCAACAAATTTGTCTATTCTAATCAATTAGGAGAACCTCAACAATGCTCTATCATGGATATAGGAATCTTTCTCATCCATCTTATTCATTCAGGATAGGTCAAGAAGCTTTAAATAAGTATGTTAGTATTTAACATAGCTTAATTCTTTCTCTCACTCAACCACTAGCTTTTACCAATTATTCTGAGTAAAGCTAAATTCAACCCAAAAATCTCATCTTTCTTTTCTAATTATTTAATTGGTAGAAAAACACAATATTTTTGGAACAGTTTTACTTCTCCTTTCTTCTGCATAGACATAGGTGTAGGTCAAGGCTCAGTGCTTTCTCCAATTCTCTCTGCATTATATTTTTCTCTTATTTTTCATATCTTTGAAAAAAGAGCAAAAAACCTAAAAATCCCAGTCTCATTTCTCTCTTTTGTAGATGATGAACTCTTTATTTCTCAAGAGAAATCTTTGGAAAAAACAAACTCATCTCTTTTTTGTAGTCACAATATTATTTCTTTCTTACTTGAACAATTTAGACTAGTCATAGAACATAGGAAATCTAAAGTATTATTTTTCCAGATTGCATGGCCTCTTCAACCTGCCCCACTAGACCTCAGCCACTTCAGAGGTCCCATTCTCAAACCAAAGGTCATCTGGAAATATCTTGGATTCATATTTGACAGAAAACTATCTTTTCAACAACACATCAAGTTTTATTCCAATAAAGCTTTATCAATTATCAAATATATGAAAATGCATAAGAACTCTACTTGAGGACTTCTTCCTCATCAGAAATACCTCCTTTATAGGACATGTGTACTTCCCATTGCACTCTATGGCTTTCCTTTGTGGCATTTTAATAATATGCCACCTTCATACTCTTTAAAGGAGCTTAGAAAAATACAATGCAGAGCTGCCTTATGAATTCTAGATGCTTTCCACACATCTCCAACTCTATGTATTGAGGCCATCACAGGTCTAATCCCAATCCATCTACATCTTCAGAAACTCAGTAAAAGACAGCAACTCAGAATGGCTATACTTCTATACAACCATGCTATCAAATCTCTCCTCAAATACAAACACATAAATAAAACATGTTCTCATTATCTCTCCTTGGAAAATATGACCTCCAAGCAACAACAAAAAATAAGAGCCCTATTGTAGATACCAATAATTGTCTTAATAGAATTTTTACCTCATTCAATGCTTTAGACATGGAATTCTCTCTAGGCCACAGAATAATTGACCAATTCTCTAGTCACTTTTCATTCCATCACACAAGCCATAGAGATAAGAAAACAAAATTGCTCACCTTTAAAAACTTAACAATGTTGTCCTTGAAGCATCAGCAAATACTAACTCTGTCATCTATCACTCATATTCATTTATATTCCAATACCATTAAGAAGATGCTTTATCATGCTGTCAACATCACCACAACCAAAGCAGAATTATTCACTATAAGATATAGAATTAACCAAGCCATCCAAATAACAGATACTTCTTATATCATTATTATTACTAGCTCAATACATTCAGCATATTGAATCTTCAACCCCTCCATCCACTCTTATCAATAGTAATCTATTGTCATACTAAAGGATCTTAGGTCACTTTTCAATAAACAACCTTCCAACACCATTGAATTCTGGAACTGCCTTAGCAACACTAAGTAGTCTTTACATACATCAGTTGATTATGATACAAAGAAATTCAACCTTATTCCCTTATCTCCATTTAAGGCATTGTGGGACTTCAGCAAGAAAGAAGAATGCAATGACATTATCAGAAATTGGTAGATGAATTTTCAAGCATCTGACCTCAAAGAAAAGTAATTCCTTGATCTCCTAGATGACAAATTCAATTCCATCAAACTGTTGTATACCAAAGGAGGTCAGTGAATCAAGTATTTCAGGCACTCAAACTCATTATGTGCAAGGGCTACAAGAGCCATTACCAATTACACCCTCATTGGTGAATATTGGCTGAAGTTCTTTTTGAGAGAAAACTTTAATTGTCTGTGTGAATCTTATTCAATCAAAACAAGATACCATATCCTACACAATTGTAGGAGGTTTAACAAATTTTGAAATCCAATAAGGAACACTCTTAGCCAATTAGTGGCTTTCCTAGATTTCAACCTGAGTGATTTCTCATTTCACAAAGACATTACTCTGCTCATCTTTTAGTAATTTAATCAGTTTCCTTTCTTTTTCTCTTATTTTTATTTTCTCCTTTTCATGTAATTTGTCCCTATGCCATCATGCCCCATGTGATAAATTGTTGATTTAAAAAAATCTTCAACTCTGATAGATAAGTCATAACAGTATATTACTTATACAAGTTTTTCATGGTCTGTGCTATTAATAAATAACCCTACCCTAATGTTCATATACTCTCCATAAGAGAATAATATGCTATAGCTATACCTATTAATGTTATTTATTTCTAGTTTCTTCTATACTCTTCTATAATAAGTGATTATGATCATGAGTTTTGTTATATGCTTCTATGACATCATATCATATGACACATGCCTTGTCTCCATTGTCTTTCTACCCAAAGTAAAAGAAGAGAAAGATGAAAATAAAATCAAGAAATTCAAATAAGGGCTCAGAGTGTACTATGAGGGGGAGAGATGGCATAGTGAAAGAGCCCCCTGTCCATGTATATTATGCCTACCTCAAACCTACTTGAGGTTATGGGTTCAATTCCTTAGTAGTCCTTTGTGTTGGGTAACTGCATAAAAAGGTTAGGGTATTGATACTCCATACATAATTCCTCCTATAGGCACAGACTGCCATCATGCCCCATGTAATAAATTGTTGACTTAAAAAAAATAAAAAAAAGAGTGTACTATGACATAACATAGAAGGTACCAGAACTATATAAGGGTATCTGGCATATGCATATGTCCTTACAGTATATACATGGACTTTAGGGTAGGGTAAATTAATATGTACACAGACTATGTAACATTAGCATATATAGTGTAGTAATAAAGTGAGGACTCCTCCTTGTCAAGTTCCTCTTGTGATTCCCACAAGAGCTATATAAGTTATTACATTCGAGTTTGAACTATGACACAATGATCTAGTGGATAAGAAAAAGAGTAATGCTGATAATCAACTCCATCAAGCCCTAAGTAGCACTATGACACAGTGGACAACTAATACTTATAGATTATATGGGAGCAGATAAATGTCGTCGTTGAGCGATCTCGCTTCCACATCCGTGATTATCTGGAGTCTGTCTTCAATGAGTCTCGAGTGTACCAATTAATTTATTCTCAAACTCTACAAAAGATTATTGTACATTATTGCTTGCTACACGACAATAGATCCGAGATCCACAGATTACGGTAACCACAGGTAACCACCCAATTGCACCCGAAGCACGGATGTACTTTTTGCATAACAAGTATCGCCATAACAATGGCGTTGTGCGAAAATACTATATCATTGTGGGATTTCTGTAACCAGGTGATCGCTACCTGAGGCATCATCGGAGACCCTTAACCTCAACCATCTGCATTAATATAGCCAGGTACTCTCAAATTTCCACATGGACCATCATACCATAGACATCGGACGTCTGTCCCCAACAGCCAGGACTTTGATTTTCCAGACTTATCCACCAATATGTGTTACTCGCGTTCCCAGCACTAGGTCATGTCAGCCCCACTAAGAGAATTGATACAAACCGACTATCACGATCTACAAAGCGAGAGGACATCAGTGCTCCTTCATATGTCTTGGTCTTGGACGCGAGGCATGGAAGGTGTTGTCCATATATTTATACCTTTCAGCTCATGGCCCAAATCAGAAACCATTCGGTACCGACTGCGGCGAGGACGGGTCGAGGCTGTCGTCAAGTCGAGTGAAATAGTGGATAGTTCCCGCGACACAATAGTAGTGTTCGAAGCCCGAAATCAAAGTACAGCTTCTCAGGAACACCGAATCGTCAATGATCGAAGCTCTACTATTTTGGGTAAAGCAACATCACGGAGACATGGTCTTGAAACTATTTTGGAAAACCGATCCGATAGAGCAGAAAAGAAAAGAAAGCTCTTCGTGCATCAAGAAATCCACCGAGATAGCATGAACAATTTTAACCGTGACCTCTAGCCAGCCCCATGCACAAACAAAGTTGTTGGTCGTCATGGACGTCGACAAGGGCGGCCGCCGTGAGTGGCCGAGGGCTACAAAAGGGAACAAACACGAAACTGATGACACTACTTACGGCGAATCTTGCCTGCCCATAAGGAGTTTTCTATATCAGGCACGCACTTGCGCGTGGAGAATCCAGATTAGGATGCAATCCTCGGAAACAAACCGAAAACAAACCATTCCGCCTAAATAGCCGAGTCAACGTCCTGACGTCAACCGATGCCCCTTGAACCGCTTTCGACCCTGTCTTTCTCAAAATACTTAAGGAATTCCAGTCCCTCTCAATTTCGGCTTTGACTTTATGGCTTCCAGTATGTTGCAGGTATGGTCCCTCCGTCTCTCACTCCCCTCGCTCAACCCCTCTAGGATTCTTTACAGGTCCCGATTTTGGCAAGCCACCCCAAGTTTCGTCCTTACGCAAGCAACAAACACCAAGTAGTGAAAGGTCGCTATATAACCAGTAATGATCCTCGCGGCTATATGTAAATACACCTGAATAATTCGATAAAAAGCATGGTGCTCAAATATCGTACAGACCTGTCTATGAGTATCCTCTCAATGGCCAATGGATTATGATGGACGTCGACGACGGATACATCCTGTGGACGGGTATCTGGAAAGGTGTGCCACTTGTTGCACTCCCTCACCCGATCTCTTATCTGGTATTTCAGCACTCGGAAATTCCAAAGGTAAGAGGCTACGTAACCATGTCAATAAGTTTTGGTAATATTGGCAATTCTTCCACAAGCCGATATTGTCAAGATGATAGATTCGCAGCCTGACCTTGCTCCACTCATTCGACGAGTACGCGGAGGCTATTTGAAGATACAAGGTACATGGATGCCCTACGAGGTCGGTCCTTCCAATCGATTACATGTTGAAACTAGCGTTGATATCCTTTAAATAGGTTGCTCTGCGGCTATCTCGGCGGTCAGTACATCGAGGAGTTTTCGCCTTGAGTATACTAACTCTGCTTTCAGAGTGGCATGGGCAATTCGCGAGGATCTTATCCCTCTCTTTGGGTGCTTCATTTTGTTCCATCTAGTCTGTTGTGCAACTAAACCTTTTTGTTCCAGGCCTACATTCCCCAATACATGTTTGTCACCAGACCAGCCGGGATATGGCCAAGTTGTTTCCGCAGGTAACAGTAGAAGACGAGCACGAAGACCTCCGCAGGACTTGACAACAGCTTCTCAGGCACCAAGGGAGCCAAGCAACACTAGTTGGGCGGCAGGAGCGCCTCATCCTGGAATTAGCACTTCAAATCTTTCTCATCAGGCTTCCGCTCCCGGCAGTCCTAGTCATGGGTACCATCCTTATCACCATTCGGACCGTTATCGGCTACCATCTCCAATTTTCGGTCCCCCTGCCTCTGTGACTTTTCGAGACCAAACACCCATCTCCATTGACGTTCAATATTCCCCATACGTTAACTACCCTGCTCTTCCTAGACCCTCGATGAGCTCCCTGGAGAATTCTTCAGAACAAGATCGTATTATTCTGCCTCCCATACGAGATCCACCAACGACATACGAACCGCGCAACGCCTCATATGCCCTTCCTCCCATTTCAGCATTCGAAGATTTACGAGGCACTCTTGACAATGACTCTGCAGCAGTCTTGAGACGATTGCGCTCTGACCATGAACCTTCACACTCTCAGCCTCACTCGCAAGCATTCAACTATGAGAAGGCCCGGCCAAGGAGAAACTCTATCACTCATCACTCGTACTCGTAGGTTATGTCGTTCAGTTATAAATTTGAGCCTGCTACCACATCTCAATAAGTTCGACGGATGTATCACACACGAGTTCTCTCCCGACATCTCATCCATATCATGATTATCGCCAACATCAGCAAAGAACCTCTCGCCCCTCTTCGCGTGCCTCTAGCTCGTCACATAAATCCCATAGGGCCGATTATTCTGCAATCAGTTCAACATGCGAGCCATCACCTGTTTCACCTCGCTCAATCCTCTCCTCTCCTGGTCTCTCCTATCGCCATCGTCGGGAGGAAAATGCGAGCATTATGACGCCGCTAACACATGCTACGGATCGAATCCACCTAGGTTTCATACCTGGTGCTATCACCCCTTCTTCTGAATACAGCGACTCTTCCGTCCGGCCTCCCCTGCGGCCGTGGTAGGCAAGGTCCTTAGCTTATTCTTTATCGCCTTTCCCTTCTGATACTATTATATTTCGAAATTGGATATCCATCGTATATCCCTGTATCCTGCGTATCACACCAAACCTTATCCTTGCCAGCTTACGTTTACCCTGGCATCATATCGAATCATGGGATGAAATCTCGGCCGTCGGGTGTTTGACACGGGGAAACTTCGATGAAACTTGACAAAAAGCATGTGTATGTTGGCGACGTTCCATCTCCAAGGCTCCGCACCGAGTAGGCCAATAGCTAGTATATCCTTTAAAGAGATTCATGTACTGGAAGGTTTTCCTCTGTAGTCGTTGGATTACTTGTTGAGGAAATTCTGGACTTTGTCCATTTGAGGGACCAGGTACCTCTTATTAATACCTCTTATTAATCATTCGGCTCCAACAAGTAATTGATTATATTATATTTACCCCCTTGAAATTCTCTCGAAATTCTTTGCCTCGAGAGATCCGATCGGATTTCTCGGTCCCGATTTAAGTCGAGGGAGCTGATCCACTATTTCCTTCGGCTCTTCCTCAATATTTGGCTAATCGCTCTCTTCCAAGATTCCTATTTGTTGCGCATCATGTGGCTGGTCAAAGGCACATAACTTCTGTATTCCCGATTAAGGAACATCCTCCTCGTGTATGTTTCTTGCCATCGTACCCGAGGCATTGTGATTTTGATGATTACTTCAGATCGGAGATCCGACAACGGTCGGATCGAACAGAACACAGGCCATATTTTCATGAATGGAGCTTGAATCGAGGTTCAAGTTACCACATACTTTATATAAGGACATATCTCAAGACGTAGAAATTCATTCTCCGCAAGGCCTCGGACCTGAATGTCTGGACGTGTGAATATGATGAACACACAACTGCTTGGTGCTGAACCCCTTCCAAATCGTGGTAAACTAATCACACAACAATCGATGCGATAACCGCGTGAAAAAATCCCTGATTCGAGGGAAACATGAGCAACATAACAACGAATAGAACACAATTGATGACTCTGGTTTGACCTTGAAATCAGGCGGCTAACAACCTGTTATTTGGGGGGGGGAAGTGTTGTTTGCTAGAGTCATTCATGAAGTCTGATATTTTGGACAACCCCAACATAAATGGCCCGGACAGGTTGAAGGTGGACCGGAATTACTTTCTGTCTCCGAAAGGTAAACCGTTCGGAACGGCTCATCAAATACGTCGGTCCGATTATCGACTGGGTATCTAGTCACGCGGAAATAATACCACCTACAGAATCGCTTGAACGGAACGGCCACTATAATTTTCCATGCGGGATTTCCCAGACTACGGGAGTCCTTAGCTTTATCAGTAAGCCCACACAGGCTTTGTAAGTTAAAGATCCATCGGTCTGCGTGCGTTTTGGGTAGAGTCTGGCTTCTATGTCAAATTAATCCTTCTTGTTCATTGCCGGAGTTGGTGAGAAAGGGACAGTATATGAATACTTTGACCTCTATTTATCATCGGCTCTTTACGCAAGAGAATGACAAGAGAATAACACATGCTCAGCTAAGTCATCCATAAACTCATGCGAGACACAGAGAGGGGGAATTCATATACGCAACAAGTAAACTAGTGTCAATGTGCCTAGGCCAAGGCCATGAGTATAGCCGCGGAGTTTGAAGTTATAAAAATCTCTCTGGTGGAACATCACAGAGGTGCAACATAGGCGGCGACTAAAAACACGGCAGGCGGTTGTAACATCTTATCCAAATGTAACAACAGCTTCTCAATGCTCAGCAGTCTTATCGTCCCAATTCGATAGCGACATAACTCGCAACTTTCAGCCATCAACGCTTTCTGGTGTTTTGAGCGAAAGTAATCTCACGATGGTCCGTGGCATTGGGCACAACATGCATAAATGGTGGTGATTCCTCGACACAAAGGTCTTTCTGGAGCACTGTACCAATAGTATTGTACCTTTCAGTAGGCAATTGAATCCTCTGTCCCCTTCTTAGGGAGCCTTGTCAAAAAAAACAGGGAGCTCTCCAAGGAGTTTGCGGGAAGTTTGGAGGACGATATATCAACAAACAAGCCATAGGCTATAAAAGTGGTGGGTCGGCAGACTGACAGAGACAGTCAGGTATACCGGAAGGTACTCTGACATTGGAACAGTGGTTAGGAAACTGCAGGCAATGAGAACAGGGATTATATCATGATTAGCGCCAGGTGATAATGATCGAGACGTCCATGACCCTCGGCGGCGTGACAATACATTCAAGGCAAGTACCCGTCATGGAAAGGTAACTATCTGCCCTGGACGGTGGGGGTTTCTTATGTATGATGGAATCACTGCAGTGGCGGGACTCCGTCAAAGCTTCCGGGGTTCCTTAATCCTCATGTGAGAAATTATACTGTACTCCATTCCCAAGCTAACAGCCTCCCATCATCCCTTTGGCCAGTACCATACCTCAGAGTCCTGGAGGTGAAGCGACAAGTACTTGGCCACTTTCGCAATGCTATACGGCCACAGGTATGTGGATGACTTTTATCTTACCCAAGTCTCCGTCCCGTCAGAAAACAACTTGTGCCTACGTGGCGCAAACCTGCATCCACGACATATGTGACTACCGCCTGCTATGAATACTACCGTCACATCTTAGAGGAGGTTTCTCTCTCTCCTGGCAAACAAGATGGCACTTGTGCCCTCCTAGACTTTCTAAGGAACAGGAGTCGGGTGCCTACATGAAGTCAGGTTCTTGTTCACGCTCGAAGGGAGGACACTGATTGACTCGACAGAAGATCCACACGTCCATTCTCAGCAAAGCCTCATTCTCTCTTTCAACTCAGCGCAGATTTACTGCCTCTTATGTGCAACCAGTTCCCGCTGAGGCCTCTGCTGAAATCCAAAAATTCGTTGTATGTACCCTCCGTGTCTTAGTAACAGCTTGCTTGTTACGGTATATAATTATAGAACTCTCCTCTCCTCTTTCTCTCCACTAGAATTCCAAAAGACTCCACACCTACTCTACCACTCACCTCTAGACAACTTACTGACTTTATATCTCATAATATAGAACGTCCCGTCTTGTTTCAAAAAAGGTAAAATAGTTGAGGAGGGCCTAGGTCCACGTTTGGACTAAACAGCAGGACGCAATCGTATATATACCCTAGAGATTTTTCATCTATAGTCCAAGGCATGTGATCCACCAGGGAAATAGCGATTAGACACTAGGAGTGACAGCTGGATATTCAGTAGACCACAAGACACATGGACAGATTAGACATTTACCCAATAAATTTCATGAGGATAAAACCAACAGTGGATACAACCTATGTAATGGCATAGTCACACGGACCAGCCACTCGAAAAAAGTAAACTACTTACCGCAGCTGCGATGATACTAGCAGGAACGCCATTCTTCAAGAAATCCACGTTTGAGAGGTATAGTTCTCCCAGTTCATCTTCCTGAGTTGCCCTGAATCAGCCAAGGATTAAAACTGGCATCAGCAAAATAGGGAACTTCAAGCAAGCTGGTCATGAACTTACGCTGTTTGATTAGGAAATCCCGACACCGGCATACCCATTCCCGTTGAACATATGAGTGCCGTCACAAAAATGAGCAAATTCTGCGGTTGACCAGGCAGATTCTTTCCGACTTCCTTAGCAATAGGAACGAGGAGAACGCTGGCAATAGTATGAGAGATAAAAGTCGAGATGACCTGCGATTCGGGTCCAGCATGCATCAGTTTGTTGAAGCAAGAGTAAGGATCAATACATACCAGCACAATAGGGGAGAGAATGAGCACAACAGTATATAGTCTATAACCTTCTACTAATTCGCTGATGATATCGTGTAAAATTTTAAGCAGACCAGATGAAGAAACTCCTTTTCCAAGAGCGATACCACCCATAGCAAGGAACACGATTGTCCATGCAAATCTCTCAAAATCATCCTGAGGGGTAAAATCACCATAAGCTGGCAATCGAAATGTACAATACGACAAACCACACACTTTTTTTAATACACCAGTAGAGAAAAATGCTAGGACGGGTATAAGTGCAATTACCCCCATATCACCCACCCATCGCTCAATACTGTGTTCAACGCACCATAATCCGATGGTGACGATGCAAACAAAGCTAACCCACCACTGCTCGACGGTGAATTTTTCCCGGGTTGGTCTGATACCTCTGATTTCAATCTCACCGTCACCATCGGGAGAGCGTTGGGGATGATACGAGAGCAATAGAAGGCACCAGATGAGGATAATGGAAATGAAGGAGACCGGAAGTGCAACACCAAACCACGATCCCCATCCAATGGGAGACTCCATTTCACCAATTGCAATAAGATTCTGAGGCGAAGAAATAGGTGAACTTTGACCCCCAATATTGGCTGATAGGGCAATCGCAAGCTGATTATCAGATGTGATTAGACCTCAAACATGTAGATAAAAGAGTAGAAACTTACAATGAGGCACGGCGCAAAGGTGGATTTAGGAGGAAGTGTTCGTAAGATCGGCTAGGTGTATTCAGATACCAGTAAGCAAAGATGTCGGCATGACAGTTTACCGAAAATGCGCACTCGGATCAAAGTGAAGCACAATGTCGGGGCTGCCACGTTACTGTACAAAACTGTCAGCCAAGGGACCCCAGCTATGCATTGAGGCCGACGGCAACACCTACCTGATCCACATGCTCGCAAAACAGGAGACACACATGAACGCTAAAAGTACGGTCCTCGGTTTGGTGCCTGCAAAGCTTAGCACTCGGGTGATAATAACTTTGTCAATGTTCGTCTTGCTCAGCGCCGAGGAAATGGTGAAACCTCCTATGAGGAGCATGATGGTTGGATTGAACATGACAGAAAACACATATCTAGGGAAGATGCAATGAGCGGCAGAAACAAGAGAGGGAAGGCTGCACAAACTTTGTGGCATCTGGTGTTGACAATCGTAGAGAATCCTTTTCATCGCGGATGACGCGCAGAGCGATGAGAAGGGCAGGCACGCTGAGGGACGTAACGAAAAGGGGTATAGCCTGAAATGGAATACGATTTGCAGTTCGGCAAAACGAAGTAGATTAAATTTACCTCTGATGCCCAGAGTATCGTACAAAAGACCAGTATTGCGAAGCAGTTCTTCGCCTCTTCTGCCTGGGAGATATCCATATTTAATAGGACAATGAATGCGACCGAGGCGATGGTTCCCCAGATGAGCTTACTTGTGATCTTGAACCGACCGACCGGCGTGGGTATATTTACCAAGGGCTTCTCGGGATCTTTGACAAGCGTAGCACCACCGAGATCCATACGACTGCCTTCTCCACGGCGTTCCTGCCCAATCATCTGTCTCCAGACAGTATCACGTTCCCAAGCGATATTTTCACGTTGATGAAAACGAAGCTGGTGTTTGGCAGCAGCCTTGTCATTCTGTGTCACACACCTGGCATAAAGTTCCACGAGGCGAGTGATACAGTCATTAAGCTTGGTCTTGTCCTCCTGAGAGAACGGGGTAGACGTTTCAACGACGTCATGAAGGTACTTGTCCTTCAGCTCGGAATATGTAACTTTGTCATATTTCTTGATGATTTTACGGAAACCGGAGTAATTGATATCGATATAAGAGCGAAGGTTGGTAAATGCAATGTAGGAGGTGGTGATGCGTCGTTTGAAAAGAACTCGGGTGTCATAGGCATAGTCATTCCTTGCTGTCCAAACAGTAGCGTCATCTAATGCAGCAGAGTTCCAGCTATCACGGATATTGCTGAATCGGGCGGTGATTGCGCCCATGGATCTGGGGAATGACATAGTGCTTTCTTCAAGATTACGTGGATCATCCCCTGAGGAAACGCTCCAACGTCGTCCTTCAGCAGCTGAGCCCGATACTAGAAAAAATTAGGAAGATCAAACTGGGGGAAGGGCACAACACACTCGTTCTTCTCCTGCTTCGGCCTGCGGAGCTGAATTTGCGGGGACGGCGCGGTCCCTCTGGACTAGGAAGGATGGATATGCTCTCATCGTCATCCTCGTCATCACTCTGCTCCATATAACGATCCCCGCCATCTATCCCGGCATCCTCTTGTATCTGGATATCTCCTTCAAGCTCGGCCAGGTCTTCATAAAGCTCCTTTTCCTGTGATTCATAGAAGAGTGTGATCTTCTTGAGCTCACGGTCCAACAGGGGAATGAAAAGGACGTCGGTATCCGACACGTCGTGTCCTTCAAGGAGGGCGGCATGCTCTCCCACCTCTAGATCCCGATGGGAGGTGTGGTTCAGTGTTTCATGGTCGTATTGTTGCTTCTCAAGTTGGTATATGTATTTTTTCAAAGCATCATAGCTGTTAGAGTTGCGATGCGATTAATACAGCATAAACGTCTCAATACAGAAGCAAGCTTACGCGATATATTCGTCCCACCAGTCTGATACGGCGTTAAACTTGAGAGCAGAACTGAGATGGTCAGATATCGGTCCGACTGAAAATATACAATGCACACACCTAAATTTCATCTTGTGCGGGGGCGGTGGGCGAAGGATTCGAAGAGGGATAGACTCCACTTTTGCAAAAGGCAAAAATCAAGAACTCGATCAACTCACGAAACAATTGTTGAAACAATTGTGAACATACATGACTCAATGCCCACCGACGTTGCCTGCACGTGAGCCTGAGCCTGACATGATACAAAACTATTTTCCACTCACAAACGTTTGTCAGTCACACGATAGTTTGTCAGTTTGACTCTTCAGTCCTTTTATACGATGCTGTTACCATCAAGTTTTTCCCACTCCCAGGCGGACAAATCGAGTACAGTTCGTATGTTTTGATTCAATATGCTATACCTAGATTGGCATCTGAGCTCGTTTCTCGATCACCTACATGGCATGTGTTCAAATGATTACTATCTTAACAAGTGTTCTTTCCAGACGACAGACATCCTTGATTCTCCAAATTTGAAAACTTTTGTATCTGAGCCTGATGCCTAAGGTACCAATTGCAACTCATGATGGCCTCTTTATCTGTGCTTTTTCTGTACAATACTGGCACCGACACAACCCAAAGAAAGAAATGTGAGGGTGCGATAGCCGATAGATAGGTGTCAGGCAGAGAGACTGAGAACATGAGTTTCATCAATTCCTAGGACTACAGGGTTGGTAAATTCATTCAGCAACTTCTGTCAAGATGCTGTTTATGATGAGGAGTCTGAATCTAACAAGTTGAGCGGACTTGCCATCTTGATTATCACTGATGATCAAGTAACATTTTTTGATCCCTACGGAAGAGAACGGTTTTCGGATTGACAAGTCAATATACTCACTTGTAGCTATGAAATAAATATAATTGCAAGTGAGTTCATAAATCTCGTTGTCTGCCTTATGTCTAGTGAAAGGATTTGGTCAGGCAAGTCATTGCCCTGCCAGTCATCCTACTTTAGAAATCTCTGAGTGTCCACCAGCCAATCTAGACTTTTGATCTGCTCAACCCATTCATCCTGGTTGTTGGAAAGACTGGCTTTTCCTGTTGCATGAATAGTGATAATGACTGTTGTGGTGACTACCACTGTCTTGGCTATAAGTAGCTCAACCTGATGAAAACTCTGTTGAGCTCTCTTTGTCTCTGAGTCAATTATAATCATTTCAAATAATAGTCACATAGTAGTAGAATTCAATGTCTCTTAACTCATGTATTGAGTACACAAAGAACTCAATAGTATTGGTCTATATGCATTTACACTAGTCTACTCTAAAGTATGACTAAGATCTTCTAGTAAGGTTTTTATGATGTTCTATTTAGTCATGTGACCATGACTATGGCAATGTGACTCCAGTTGTGATATATGTCATGTTTTTGTTACACTTTGTGACCTTGTAACTGTCATGTTCTTAGCTAAGTTTGATAAAAGATAAGAGAGAAACTAAACTATATAAGAAAAAAAAAGAGAAATATCTAAGTTTATCTTGGAGAATTCTGACAACTCACAGCTTCTTATTACAAGACTCTCTCAACATCTTAATAATAGTTAACTTTGAAAGTAATAGTCTTGTACTAGAAATCTCTTTATAATCTCTATATATAACAACACTGTGAAGGAATCAGCCCTTACACAAAATTCCAGTATACAAACACTGCATGTTGTGGCAACCACTAGTCAAAAGACTAATAGTAACACAAGCAATAAATCTTAAGACAGATATTAAGTAAGAATCACAAGAGAACTCAACAAAGAGTCTCTAATGTATTGCTATCCTATTTATACAAAGTTCTTATGGTTTGTGCTAACAATAAATAGTCCTACCCTAATGTCCATGTGTAGTCTATACTTCCACCATACATTAACCTTACATCTTCCATAAGAACACTATGCCATATACATATGCTCTGGCATCATCCTTCTAGTTCTTTCTCCCAGATTCTAGGCTTATGACCTCATATTATGTGACATGTCATGTGACTGCAGTCACATGCCTCTTCATTGTCAAATAAAAAGAAAAAGAAAAGAAATATTAAATCAAGAAAAGTAGATAAAAACAAAGAAAAATATTAGTGTCTAAGCATATTATAATACTGCAGAAGCCTATATTGTAAGTTCTTGAGTAAAGACAAAAAATGACTTTTGTATTGAGTAATACAAAAGAATTCAATAAAGTTTCAAGTATAAACTAGTCTATCTTATATACTACAGCCCATGGTCTGTGTATACAATACAACTAACCTACTCTAAAGTATATATACTTGTTATAAGGCCAACATATTGTTATTATGCTATATAATATTATCTTTTTTATCTAAGTCCAAAATAAAGAAAAATAAGAAACTTAAAGGATAAAATAAAAAAGAAAAATAGAATTAAGTTCATTATTTACAACTCTGATAGTAGATGCAAATCTAGAATGACCTTGGCTTTAGTAAATACTTTGTATCTTTACATGTTGTAATAGTTATATTTTAAAAAGAAAATTATACTAGAAAGTGAATTATTAAGAAAGTTAAACTTCCAAGTATAAATATTTAAAACAATACACTATACTAGTTAATTTTCAAGCTAAGGAATTACAGAGTATTTATGTATCTTAAATACTAGTACTAAGACTATCTAAGAATTGAAGAAGACAAGTAACTATTCTGGATACACTAAAATCCTTAGAAATTAGATCCAGAGTTTCATAGAGATCATGAGGGACCATATGATTAGTAATAGAGTGATTGGATACAAAAAGAACCTAAGTTAATCTGTACTAGAAGTAGTATGTAGATATTTTGGATAGAGCAAAGCTTAGATAAACATTATCTATGATAAAGTCAAATGAATTAGATATATTCAAATGGTATGTAACAGTATATTGTTAGATTTGGTTTACACCTTGTTATCTAAGATTCAATAAGGTCTTTTAGAAGTCCAAATAGTTAGTTATATATTATTCAAGAACATAGAAGATAGAGTCAGAATAATCTTCAGCTTTAACATACATGCTATGACTCATAGAGTTACATTAGTTACATATTTTGGAAGAGGACTTAGTAAACTTAGAAAGGTTAGAACTACCAGAAAATAGCAAGGTATATCATTGTTAATACTGGAAATTAGTGCTAGTTTTGGTCTATTTTCAGGATAAGCTATTACAGTATAAACTACCAGTTTATATATTAGATATATTATCTAAGGTAGTTATCTAAAATGAAACTGCTAAGCAAGTTACCCTAGTTACTGTTATAATACACTTAAACTCTTATATTTTATTTTTATTTTATTTTTATTTTATTCATTCTCTTTGATTTTATTTTGTTTTATTTATTTCTTAGACAATGAAGAGGCACATGATATTATGTCATAGATCTAGAATATTGTAGAAAGAACTGAAAGAAATAACATCAAGATATATATCTATAACATATTAACCTCAGAGTATATAATGTAAAAATACATTAGTGTTACAAACTTAAGACTTTAGAATAGATTAAGAATAAGAATCTTGTATTGGGTTAACACAAGAAAACTCAATAAAGAACTCTGTACATGATCATCTACCTTATATATCTAAAACTAATGGTCTGTGCTCTACTACATTAGCCTACCCTAAAAAGTGGGTAGTGTTGTATTAGTGTACTTGTTATTTTTGAGTAGCAGCCTTATGCTAAAGGCCTATTGTGATCTTTCCATGCAGAGGAATAGTGTTGTCCAGTAAGAAAATGTCTAGTTTAGGAATTCTCTTTTAGGGATATTAGCCAGTATTTTTTAGGATAATATTTAGTAGGACAGTAAACAGTTAGTTAGTAGACAGTATGAGGTTGGATAAGAAGAATACTAGCTAGTACTTACAGAGAAATACTTTTGGGAGATATCATTTTTGAAGTTGTTAGATACTATGGTAACAAATATTGTTGATATAAGTCAAGTGAATATGGAAGAATTGATCAGAGATGTAGAAGAAGAAGAAGTGATGAAGTTATTGATGCAGGTGATGGAGAACAATGTAATGATATTAAAATTACAAAAATAATTGTTGGAGTTACAAGAAGTAAAAGAGCAAAAAAAGAGGAGAAAATAAGAAAAAGAGTGGAGAAGAAGAGATTACAATGAAAAGTAAGAAGAGAAAGAACAGAGATGAAGAAGAAAGAGAAGCAGAAAGAAGTGGAGACAATAGAAGGTATGTGAGAGAAGGAGAGAAAGAAACAGAGAGATAGTGATACAAGAGAAGAAGTGTTTTGTTTGTGGAGGGTTTGGGCATATTGTCCATCATTGTAGAAATGTGAAGAGTAGGCAGAAAGAGAAGCTAATACAGAGGTTCTTAAATAAATTTGAAGTATTGAAGAGCAGAGTGATGAATGTAGGAGAAGATAGTGGAAGAGAGATAAGGAAAGATAGAAAGATAGTTTTGAGAAAACAAAGATTGAAGAAAGAGAAATCAGTAAATGTATGAAAGATAATAGCAGTCTTACTGGCACTGATAGCTCAAGGAAAGAAAAGAAGGAAAAATTGTTAAGAGAGGTGATGGTGCAAATATGGTTAAAGCAAGAGGATGAAGAAGAAGAAATTGTGGTAGAGGCATTGTTGGATAGTGGTGCAACAGAGTTAGTAATGAGCTCAAAGTTTGCAAGAAAGAATAAGTTTAGGAAGAAGTTGGATAGACTGATATATGTGAGAAATGTTGACAGTACCCTTAATCATGAAGGACTAATAGAGTATACAGTGGAGGTAGGATTATTTTATAGAGGACACAAGGAAAGAACAGAAATAGATATGATAGGAGGTCAAAAGTAGAGTGTTGTATTAGGGATAATGTGTTCAGCATGCCATAATCCAGAGATTGATTGGAAGACTGGGGAAGTGAAAATGACAAGATGTCTAAATGAGTGTGGAAAGCAGTGGAAGATAAAACAGACAAAGTCAGAATGGCAAAAGCAGAAAGAGAAAGAACAGAAGAAGGAAAGAGTGCAAAGAGAGAAGAAGAAGGAGTTTAGAAAACCAACAGTTGAGGAAGAAATTGAGATAGCAAGAATGGTAGAAAAGGAGCAGAAAGAAAAGAAAGATTTGATAAAGATTAGGACAGTAGAAGAAATGGTTCCTAGAAGTTTCCATAAGTATTTAAAAGTATTTGAGAAGAAGAAGTCAGAGAAAATGCTGACAAGGAAGACTTAGAATCATGCTATAGATCTCAGAGAAGGTTTGTTCCAAAAAAGAGGAAGATATATCCATTATCAAGAATAGAGAGGGAGGAGGTTCAAGAGTTTGTGAAGGATTAGTTGAGAAAGGGGTATACTCAACCATCAAAATCACTACAAATGTCACTGGTATTCTTTGTACTGAAGAAGGATAGGAAGAAGAGGATAGTGCAGGATTATAGATATCTGAATAGTTGGACAATCAAGAACAACTATCCATTGCCACTGATTTCAGATCTAATAGATAATATAGGAAAAAAAGATATTCACAAAGATGGATCTTAGGTAGAAGTATAACAATGTAAGAATAAAGGAAGAAGATGAGTGGAAAGTAGCATTCTCAATGCCAGAGGGTGCCTTTGAGCTAATGGTAATATTCTTTAGATTGACAAACTCACCAGTAACTTTTCAGACAATGATAAATGACTTGCTTAGAGATATAATAGAGGCAGGAGATGTGGCAGCATTTATTAATGATGTAATGGTGGAAATGGAGACAGAGAAGGAATATGATGACATAGTAGAGGAAGTACCGAGAAGAATAGCAAAGAACAATTTATTTATAAAACTAGAAAAATGTGTATAGAAGGTCAGAGAGATTGGGTTTTTAGAAGTTGTAATAGGACCAGATAGAGTAAAGATGGAAAAGAAAAAGGTTCAGAGAGTAGTAGATTGGCCAGTACCAAGAAATATAAAGGATGTACAGAAGTTTTTGGAATTGGCAAACTATTATAGACAGTTTGTCAAAGATTTTGTAAGAGTGGCAAAATCCCTTCATAAGATAACAAGAAAAGATATAAAGTAGAATTGGAGAGGGAGACAGCAGAGAGCATTTGAGGAGTTGAAGGAAAGGTTTACAATAGAGCCAGTCTTAGTAAAACTAGACTTGGACAAGAAGATGAGAATAGAGACAGATACATTAGGTTTTGTTATAGGAGAAGTGTTGTCAATGAAGTGTGAAGATAAGAAGTGGAGACTAGTAGCTTATATTTTGAAGTTATTAAATAAAGCTGAGAGAGATTACAAAATTCACAATAAAGAAATGTTAGTGATTATTAGGTGTTTAGAAGCATGGAGGTATTTCTTAAAAAGTACCAAGAGTCAGTTTGAAATTTGGACTGGTCACAAAAACTTGGAGTATTTTATGAAAGCTCAGAAGTTGAATTGAAAACAGGCTAGATAGGCCTTATATTTGTCAAGATTTGATTTTGCCTTAAAGTATGTAGCTGGCAAGAGTATAGAACAAGCAGATTAGGTAGAAGGAGTGAAGAGAGATAATAAAAATCAAGTAATGTTGAAAAAAGAGTGGTTAGAGATTAAAGCAATGGAAAAGGTACAGTTATTGATTGAGGGAGCTAAAGAAGAAATCATTGAAAAAATTTAAAAAATTGGAGATAAAAGATGATGAGGTATTAAAGGTGGTAGAAGAGATAAAGAAAACAGAGGTTAAAGTATTGAGGAATGATGAGTGGCAGATTGAAGACAAGTTAGTGTTGAAAGAGAGGAAGGTATGTGTTCCAAAGGATGAGAATTTAAGGCTAGAAATTATTCAGCTACATTATGATATGCCAATAGCAGAACATGAAGAGTAGTAAAAGATGATAAAACTGGTCACTAGGAATTATTGGTGGCCAGGAGTTACTAATGATATGAAGCAATATGTGGAAAAATATGATCAGTGTCAAAGAATAAAAAATAGGGTGGAAATGCTAGTAGGAAAACTAAGATTGAAAATAGAGCTAAAAAAACTGTGGCAATATATATCAGTGGACTTGATTATGAAGTTATTAATATCTAGAGATCATAACTCAATTTTGGCAGTATATAATAGGTTTTCAAAAATATTGCATTTGATAACAACAACAGAAAAAATTATGGCAGAAGGTTTAGTAAGGTTGTTTAGAGACAATGTGTAGAAGCTGTATAGATTGCTAGAAAGTGTGATTTCAGATAGAGTGCCTCAGTTTGTGGCAGAATTAATGAAGGAGTTGAATGAAATATTGGGAATAGAAACAAAGCTATCAACAGTTTTTCATCCACAGACAGATGGACAGATGGAGAGAATGAATCAAGAGCTGGAACAGTATTTAAGGATATACACTGATTATAGACAAAGTAATTGGTTGGAATAGTTGACAACTACAGAGTTTGCCTTTAATAACAAGATACATATAGCAACAAAGTCATCACCATTTAAGATCAACTATGGAAGAGAGCTGAGAATGGGTTTCAAAATAAGAAAAAAGAGAAAGCATATGAAAGTAGAGGAATTTGTAAGAAGATATATGAGGAGTATTACAAAATGAACTACTTACTTATTTGTGATATTTGAACCTTGGGTGCACTCTCAAAGGTTTAGGAGTGATTCAGAAATTCAATAATAATGACAATGACAATGAAGATTGATGATAAAGGATAAAGATTGATGTTATTAAGTCTGAGGTCTAATCCTCAAATATAGAAGTATTTATACAAAATAGTAATAGTCTGTATGTAAGATTTTTCCATCACATGATCAAAACTCATATCTAATGATGGTTGTCATCTATCATAGCAGCTGTCAGGCTAATTTTAAAAGGTAACTAATTATATCACTACATTGATATACTTGTATCTCTATGAATATTTATTGCTATATAATATACCATATATCATTAGAAACTGTTTAATGAGTGCTTTCCAACACAAGTTTAATGGTATAAATCTGTCTAGCCATTCATGAGATATTAGCCAATGAAACTTTTACAGTTACTGATGGCCTGATATTTCAGTTGTTTATTGTTACTTTTGTACATCACACATATGTGTAGATAGCCATCATTTTGGGCTTTTCAGTGCAACTTATTTTGTGAAATTAGGTCTACTGGTTGTGGAGATACAAGCTAAATGAAGTTTGTGACAAGAAGGCAAAAGCAGTATTGAAAAAATTGCAGGAGGAAATGAAAAAATACACAGATAAAAATAGAAAGGAAGCAGTGGAGTATAAGGTAGGAGATAGGATGTTGTTGAGTATGAAGGATTTGACATAGTAGATAAGAAATAGAGAGATAAAGAAGTTGATAAAGAAATTTGTAAGGTCTTATAAACAAGATTATATTAGAAAATATGGTGGAGTTGGAGTTACCAGTGTCAATGAAAAGTCACCTGGTGGTTAATATAAGTAGGATAACAATGTATCAGGAGCAGATAGAAGAATAGAAGAAGATCCCATCTCCTCTAGTAGAGATAGACAGAGAAAAGGAGTATGAGGTTGAGAAAATATTGAATAGAAGAGATGTTAGAGGAAAACCAAAGTATTTAGTCAGGTAGAAGGGATATACAGCAGATGAAGACACTTGAGAGAGATTAGAGAACTTAGGAAATGCAATAGACTTAGTAGAAGAATTTGAGAAGGAGATTAGAGAAGAGGAGATAAGAAGAGTACAAATGAGAAAAGAAAAGAGGAAGGAAAAGGTGTTGAATCCAGAGGCAAAGATGTTTGAGAGAAGTAAGTTACCAGGAAATTATATAGCAAAGATTTTGTTTGAGTGGGACAATGGGAAATTTGAAGATAAATATTTAAAAAAGTTGGAAAGAAGTTAGGTAAGATAGAAAGAGTAAGGAAGGCAAGTTCCTCCAAAGGCAGAACTTTAAGGGAGAGTACTGTCATTATACACTTGAACTCTTATATTTTATTTTGATTTTATTTTTCTTTTATCTATTTTCTTTGATTTGATTTGATTTTTCTTTTATTTTATTTTTCTTTTATTCTTGGACAATGAAGAGGTATGTGACCATGGTCATATGACATGTCACATGACATTATATCATATGTCTAAAACATTGTAGAAAGGACTGGAAGGAATAATATCAAGGTGCATGCTTATAACATATCAATCTCAGAATATACTTATAGATGACACATGGATCTTAGGATAGGGTTATTTATCATTAGCATGGACCATATGTAAGTAGTGTATATAGTGTAGAAATACATTAAAGACTCCTTGTTAAGTTCTCTTGTGATCCTTACAAGATTCTCACTTATAAGACTAGTGTGCTATTGACTATTTTAGTTAGTGGTTACCATAACAGTTATCAATGATTCTCAGATGTTAGGGAATGGTATTCTATGGAGTTAGCAAGGATCTAGTGAGAAAATCTGAGGTAGAATAGAGATATGTGATCTATACCAGAAGAAATTAGAGAGTATAGATAAGAAAATAAATATTATCTATGGATTAGAATAGATGGCCAGAATGGGATGTAATATAACTTAGATCTCAGAGATAAGATGAAAGCATACTCTTATATTAAATAACATAAGAGAACTCAATAGAGTTCCAAGTATAAACTAGTCTATCTTATATACTTCAGATTGTAGTCTATGCATATACTATAACTAACCTACCCTAATGTCTATGTGCTTTTCATAAGACTAACATATTATTACTATGTTGTATAATGATATCATATTATATTCTTTGTCCAAGTCTAAAATAATAAATAATAAAAATGAAAAACCAAAAATAAAATAAAAGGAAAATAGAGAAATAAAATAAAAAGAAAGAAAATAGAATAAAGTCAAGTTCATTGTTCACAACTCTAACATGTTACAACTTAAGCTTAAGTGATAGAGCAAAAGAGAAACTTTGTATAAGATTTATACAAGAGAACTCAATAGAGTTCTAAATACAAAATGTCTACTTTATATATACTTGGCTAATAGTTCATACTATACTAAACCTAGTCTATCCTAAAAATATATAGTATAATATTAGTGTTCTGAAACCTTCTATATGATATATGATTAAGTGACTGTGACCTATAATAGTAACAGATGTGTAATACTGAGTTCTATAGGCATCAAAAGCACTGATATTAGAGCACAAAGGAAGCTTCTTCTCCTATCAAAAACAACAAGTGGGTGATAAGAGGACCAATACATCTTTTAGATTATTACTTTCAATATATTCTTCTACTAATAGTATACTGAACTTATTATTTAGCAACTAGGATATATTTTACTAGCTATTTTATGCAAAATTCTAATGATTACTTAATTTGCTATCTAGTTTCTTGTCAGAATTGTGAACATTGGACTTGGTTTCATTTTTCTTTTCTTATTTTCTTCTTATTATATTTTATTTTATTTTTGCTTTTCTTTATTTGGGGTTAGGGTCTAGCATGACATCATGGTCACAACTGTCACAAACTAGTCATGATGTGTCACACATGTCACATGTCACAATAAAAGGAAGTAAAAAGTTCTGGAACAATAATGTTATGTAATATGTTTAACACATATTAACCTTAAGGCTTATACATAGTCATTTAGGATAGGCTAAAGTAGTAGAGCACAGACCATGAGCTATTAGTATATAAGATAGACAATATTGTACAGAGTTCTCTATTGAGTTCTCTTGTATATACAAGGCTCTTATTCTTGATCTACTCTAAGATTTTGAGTTTATAGTATTTCTCTCATTGCTTAATAGTTAACTATATCATATTTTGTTCCAGCTATCTATCTCATAACTATAAATAATCCTTATCTTTTTATCCACACTTTTTAGACTCTTCTAGTACAAATCAACTCTTTCCATTCCCTCTTGGATATTCTTGCTAGTCCTTGTCAAATTCCATGGATTCTATTTCCAACATCTAAGGATTACCAAATAGTTACCCTAGGTAAACTACCTAGTATATAAACTGGTAGCTTATACTATACTAGCTTTATCTTGGAAATCAACTAAAACTGACATTCTCTTTTGGTATTAATAATGACACACTTTGCTACTCTTTAGTAGTTTTAACCCATTAAGTTCCCCAAGTTCTCTTCTGAAATATATAACTAGTGTAATTAGTAGAGACATAGTATATAAGCTGAAGCCAAAGATCATTCTGACTCCATCTTCTATATTCTTGGATAACATACTTTACAAACTCAAGTTCTTAGAGTGGAACAAGTAGATAAATCTTGTATTGGGTTAACACAAGAGAACTCAATAGAGAACTCTGTATAGGATTGTCTACCTTATATACTAAAACTCCATGGTTCATGCTAACTACTTCTAGCCTACCCTAAACAGCCATGTGTTTGCCTTAAGGTCAATATATGTTAAATATGTTGTATAACATCATCTTTTCAGAACCTTCTACACTTTTCCATGTGACACATGACTGTGTGACAGATGTGTGACTGTGTGACAGTGATGTCATGTTAACCCTAAATCTAAGTCCCCAAAAATGAAAAGGAAATAACAAATGAGATAAGAAGAAATAAAATAGTTAGAGTCCACCATCTTGAACTCTGACAATACTAAATAACTTATTTGGACTTCTGAGGTACCTTACCAGATCTTAGATAATGAGATATGGATCACATCTAATGAACTGTCTGATATCTAATCTCACTGGGTAGTTGTACACTATATAGTTTGAATTCTCACAACCTATAAAGCTAATATATAATAATCATATTATTATGATTTAAGACTTATAAAGTAAAGTCAAGAAAAGAATCTTGTATGGGGGTTAACACAAGAGGACTCAATGGAGTTCCAAGTACAAAGTATTTACCTTATATACACTAGGCTAATAATTTATACTACACTAAATCTAGTCTATCTTAAAAAGCATATATATTACATACTATTGATATATAGTATGATATCATCATTCCAAAACCTTCTATATTCTTTTGTGTGACATGTGACAGATATGTGACATCATGCTAACCACTAACCCTAAGTCTAAAATAAGAAAATA
>Ga0157366_1000255_pt1 | contig 25964 bp, 31 predicted proteins | sample AttbisABBM1_FD_113149 | JGI IMG/M metagenome (GOLD analysis project Ga0157366, IMG submission 113149) | Fungus gardens microbial communities from leaf cutter ant in Botucatu, State of São Paulo, Brazil - Atta bisphaerica ABBM1 | ecosystem: Host-associated > Fungi > Mycelium > Unclassified ...
GGAAAAATGATTGGAGACAAAAATGAGATCAGGGCAGAGCTTCTTTGCGACGAAACCTCAGGATCGGTTCAATAAAGACCTTGGAATCTGGATGTCTAAGCCATTTACCTGCCATGCCTGATCGCACTCCATACTTTCTGGCCTCGTAAGAGGCGGTCGTGAGGACTCCACGGCCAACCTGTTAGCACGATCAGGTACTGGTCGGTGGCTCCTAAGGCTGTAAAGGGGGCGCACTCCAAATGGTTTACCGGCTAGTTCTGGATTATTCAATATCTCGACGCTCTTCTCTTTGTTTAGCCTCCTAAAAACACAACAAAATAGATTTTGGACTCACAGCGTAGAAAGCGTCCATATCCACGTGAACAATGATTTGACTAAGGTCCCGCTGTGACTCCAAGTCTACAATCTGGGTGGATATGGAGGCAAACGAAAGAAATGACTGTCAGCCTTCCGTAAATTATCGTTATTTCCATCATACCAAACGGTCTACGTCTGCTTCCACTTTAGCTGCAGATAGAATGTAAGTAAAAGCGATCATGAGGATTATCAGAAACCATGCTACTGACAAATATCTGAACTTCCAATTATTTCATCCCGTGTCTTGAGAATCTTGTGAATCCGCTCTGTGAGTTCCTTGTCCTTTGTCTTCTCATTCTGTAGAGTACATGAGGTAGAAATCTGGATTACAAATTCTTGATACCTACCTCATAGAATTTTGACCCTTTAGAAACATCCGCAATAATTTGGTTAATCTCGGACTGGTCTATGGCGAGCCTAAGAGTAGTTTATGATCAATATTTCAGGCATAGCTTCACAGCTTCACATCACGGACCCTGCTTTGCCAGATGATGGGCCTGCTAGACGCAGGACGAGGCTGGCTGTTTCTTGTGATTGCAGTGGATCTTGGTGGTGACTTGACACATCTGGCATTAAGGGGAAACCCTTTCAAAATTTGCGCCCACAACAAAATATAGATCTGGATAGGTCAAGAGTGGTTTCGAGTCACGTTCTGAGTGCGCTTTCAGCTTTCGTCACGTGACTGAACTCTCCACAGGCGTTGATCCGATCAAACCTGTCACATCTTCAATTTCGTGTATACCTTCTTATACTTATATTGAGCCAAGATCTCGGGATTGACCATCCCAACTTTGATATCCCAAGAGAGAGACACGAAGTGTACTATTTTTCAGAGAATTAACTCAAGGTTCGAGGTATACCGAGGATGTGCACTATTTCCGTATGCCTACGGGGTTCCGATCGGAAGCTACTTGACTGGAGGCGATACATCGCTGGATGAAAGAATTAAAATCTACATAATGCGCTACGCTACTCATTTCAATTCAAGTAAGAACAAGGCGCATAAGTATTATAGTTATGGTAAGTAGTAAAATTTAAGGTAACCATGAAAGCTGGAAATATCCTAGCCATCGTTCTGCCTCAAGAAGACGATGGAAGCCAGTGCCGTGTCCCACATCTGATTCCCTTTCTCAGAATCAAAGTCCATAGGTGACGCTGGCACGCTCTCCAATTCAACGGAGCTTGTCCATGCAAGGGAAGGTCCTTGTTCAATCATCCCCATTGCGATGGGGGTTGGGGAAAGGAAAAGTTTGAGAAAACCCGAGTCAAGATGCTCGTAATCAGGGAGAGTGAATGACAATGCCTCTGAGCCGGGCTTTCCAGATCCAATCTCGAGGTGACCTTTCTTCGGTAGAGGTGGTGGAGATGCGGCAGGGTCTGAATTGTAGAGCATAGTTATCCCATAACAGTTGGGATCCATGTACGCAAGGTAAGGCCATAGATCGACATCAGATCTGTTATATAAGAAAATGCTGAAGATAGCCCCTTGTTCATAGGGAATGACTGCTTTGCCATTCTGGAACAAGTTGCCTCCCATCTTTGTCCAACGTTCAGGATGAAGGCGGTAGAGCTTCATCGAAACAAGATCTTTGAAGGGAGCCAGAGGATTGGAGCGGTGGAGATGAAGGTGGAAGCGGGCAGCGTCAGCGAGGACTTCATCTCCTGTGCGCTTCTCAATTTTAACAACATGACGATGATTGGTGGCAATAACATCATCATGCCTTTCTACTGTAACAGAATGGCGCCAAAGAGTTAGAGAGATATCAGCCTGAGCAGTCTTCCGGACCCGCAGAATGCTGAGACCCGATCTTGATGTTGGTGCACTTTCGGCGTTGAATGTTCGTTTGAACTTCCACATCCGAATAAAGGATGTCAAAGTCGCCTTGAGATTGACACGGAAAGGGCGTCTATTATTCCATCCCACGATCCTTGCCCAGCAGGTCTTTGGGAGTGACACTCTCGACTTCGATGTCCGTGCGAAGCACCAGGTAGGATGGAGTTCTTCAACAATGATGGTACAGAGTATTGGATTACTGGAGCAGCGGTAGTTGTGGAGGTGTAGCGACAGTTCGCTTCCTTCGACTAGCCCATGTATAAGACCAGCTTCTACCTTGAGACGTTCATCATGATCGTTAAGGGTGGCCTGAAGGAAATGGGCGTTGGTGGTGAAGGGCACACCATTGAAGAGGATGCGATCTCTATGAAAACCGTGACAAACGGGTTGCTGCATAGGAGGCATTCTCTGTTGGAGTCGATCCAGGAGGTGATTGTAAGAGGTGCGATGAAGCGACAAGGAGGACACCAGCTCCAATAATTGGTGTGTCAATCTTCCTCCATTTTTCCCCTCAATTGCTTGGCTTCCATTCTCACATGCTGCAAGGCAGATGTGGCTCTTCTGAGGAGCAAGAATGCTATAAGGCGAGTCGTACAACTTCCCACGGGCGCCGGGCCAGAGACAATGATCTAGGTCACCAGGAGTGACCTTAGTCGTTGGCGCCCAACGAGTAAACCCTCGACTTGCAATGGCCCCCCGTGGAGAAAAACATGTATCGAGAATTAGGGTGATATTGTTGCCTTTGACTTGAGACAGCTCAGAAAGCATGGAGCATAGTGACCTGTCCGAAATACCCGCTACGCGGCCATGAGTCGATTTTGTTTCATAATCATGTGTGCAGAGAACCTCGGCAAACCCACTTCGTTTGACAGTGTTGGGAGGAAACCAGTCTTTGGGTGCAGGTACAGTGCTGCCATGGCCAGCGAAATAGATCACGATAGCATCGCCTTTCTCAATAAAACGGTTGTTTGTCAAATGCGACATGAAGCGATTCTCAATGTTGTGTTTGGTTGCTTGACTGTCCAGCAGCATGCAAATCTGATCATCGGGAACGTGAAGGCCGTTGACCAACCACGAACGGATAAGTCTGGCGTCGTCAATACAGGAATGAAGATTCCAGATGTTGCCAGATTTGTAGTGGTCGATGCCAATGATGAAAGCGAAAGCACGAGTGGACATACTAGAGATTTGGCCAATAGTGAATACACACGATGGATAAATCAAAGAGTAAGCATACCTAGGAGGATTGCAGTGCTAATGAGCTGGAGGCTGTCAGGCTGCCGGACATCCGGCTTTTTGAATCCTCGAGGACGTGCTGAACATGTGTTATGGGTTTACAGTCTGATCGCCACGCAGAATGCGGGTAACAAAACTTGTGCGTTTTCGACCAGGCTACGAACAGCTCACGGACTGTTCAATTTAATGGTGTTGCTTTCATTGTGCAGCAGAGGCGATCGCATTGTACAGGCAACCGTAGATGAAATGGAAGAGACCGAGAAGTGACACTTTGAATAGTTTCTGAGTCTAATCCAAATGTGGTTAAACAAACATCCACATCCAACCACATATCTACTAGCTGCGATGAGCTTCAGTTTGGTATGCCAACAATGTAAAGAGCCGCTGCAAGTATATATTTTTTGCTTATTAGGCTGTATTTTGCCGTTGATTTATGACGTTAGCCGGATGCATCCTTGATAGACCTTGCACCATCTGCCTATGATACAGTTGTTGCTTCTCTACCGGTTTCTCCAACTCAACACTCGCGACATTTGACCAATGAACAAAAGCTTGCCCAGCTCCCAGCCTCTCCATATGTCAAGGCAGTTTGGGAACGCTCGGCAGGTGCTGGATTCGGCTCTCAGGACGTGAATAAATCGAAATTGTCTCTGCGTGCCCAGGGTAAACTGTCAGAGCGTACCGCCAATATCCCATCCAATGAGTCGTTCGTGCTACTCCAGGATAGTGTCATACGCCACATTCCCCCAACTCCTGTGGCACAGACACGATTTAGGAAGCCAGCCTTAGCGCCTCGGGAAATATCTAACCCTCCAACTTCACAATGCGAGTCTGATCAAACATCCCCCTCACCTTTATCACATCATCTACGGTCAGCAGCACGGCTATTCACTCTCCTGTCCACGAGGACAGATATTGATCATCCGCTTTGTGCTGAGTGCACACAAATCCTACTCAAAACTCTTAACCGTCAGCTAGAAGAAACAAAGAAAGAACGAGATGGATATATCGCCTTCGAGAAAGAAATCAGAAAGGAAAAGGACCGTAAAAAGGACCGTGAGGTACAGGGTCTCACAAAAGAGGAAGCAGAAAAGAAGATAGAGCGACTGAAGAGCGAGGAACGGCTTGCCATCGACCAGTTGAAAGAGGCGGAAAGAGAACGAGAAGAACTTGATGAGGAGATGCGTTTATTGGAGTTGGACGAGAAAGCGCTTGAGGCTGAGGAGGCCGAGTGAGCCGGCATTTCTGTATCTGTCTTGTTCTTTCGTTATCCCTCTCGATTGCAGGTTCTGGAGACAACATAATGACCAGCTCCTCCTATCTGAACATCAGACTGCACAACTGGCTTCGCTTAGGGCCGCATACGCCGCGGACGTTGCCACTTTGGAGAAGCTTGAGCGGACAAATGTCTACAATGATGCGTTTTGCATTGGCCATGACGGCGTATTCGGGACCATCAATGGATTACGCCTTGGACGTGTACCTGGGGTGCCCGTGAGTGGGACTCTGATTGACGAGCACCCGATACGCTCAATTGCACTTGCCAGGTTGAATGGGCAGAGATCAACGCCGCTTGGGGCCAAGCACTATTATTATTGTATACCATTACCAGGAAGCTGGACTATACATTTTCAAAGTACGCTAACAATCGACTAGGGAACGTCGTTGCTTACCACCAGAAAGTTATCGCCTGGTTCCGATGGGCTCGTTTTCCCGCATAGAAAAAACCATCGGTGATAAGGCAACATATGAACTGTATGGATCGGGAGATTTGCACTTTGGTCGCTTGTTGCACAATCGTCGATTCGACTTTGCGATGGTGGCATTCCTTGACTGCTTGAAACATCTCATTGACTATATCAAATTGCAAGATACCAATGTTGAATTTCCTCACCAGTGAGCTTGGTTCTGCTCCCCGAGAGACTGGGATTTCATTAATGGTCTTTCATGCAGGATTACCAAGGATCGAATAGGTGATGTCTCGGTCAAGCTACAATTCAATCAAGAGGAAGCTTGGACACGGTCGCTCCGCCATATTCTCCTTGCGCTCAAGATATGCTTGAAGTGGGCTACGAATGGAGCAAATAGTTAATTTTTTATGATATAGATCTGTGACTGAAATAGAATAATTTAGAGGCCATGACGTGATTTGTGGCACAGATGAGCTGACTCAGTAGTTTTCGTGAGATCGGAGATAAAAACTGTCCATGACAAAGCCATTTACTTTCTGAAAACTGCTCATCGATCTCGAAGTGAACGGACCAAGCTGTGCCCATGGGCCTGCTCTTCCTCGGAACTCCCTTCGCATGGGCTGACACCCTCAAGTATGTGGACCATGTGCGCAATCATGGCATCACCCAGTTTCTGCACATCTGGGACCGCCTCAAGGATAGGCATGGTGATGAGCTGTTGTGGGGAGACGAGGTACACTATGTTTACAATCTCTTCACTTGAAGTTGACATGCCCCGAGCTCGAATACATGGTCATTTCTCTTGACAACAAGGAGAAGAGCGCCAAGCTTTCCCTGCGTCAAACTGAAATTCTTGCAAAGCTCAATGGAATAGTCGATGACATCTGTGCAGATTGTCCAGAGAAGTGTGTTCCGTGAAAATATATCATTATATTTATAACTTCGTCCCTGCAGCGTATCGGTTCCAAAATTCCACCCTGAGTACGGCCGTTACATGTTAGAGTCAACACCTGGGTCCCCATACACTGGCTCGATACCTGACTTGCTGTCTGTCGAAAGCAATATGCGATATCGGTATGTAGCCTTTACTGAAGGTAGATGTAACTCAAGATAACTCCCGCTAAGGCGAACTCTTGCCCGGAAACATTTGAAGGCTAGTGAAATCCCCCTGACGTTCACCTCATTTCCTCTTCTCGGTGTTCCGGGTCAGTTCACAGAGCCTGGTTATGATCCTGTCAATGCCGTATCAAGTCACAGTCTTTTCCTGCCCGAACAGATAACCAATCCTCATGCACGTTTCCCGTATGTTGAATCACCTCGTTTGTCATATATATCATGAAAAGGTTGACGATTCAACGTAGCACTCTGACGGCAAATATACGAACTCGCCGTGGATCCAAGGTTGCCATCAACCTGCCAATATTCTTTGATGAGAAGACTCCTAAGCCGTTCATCGACCCTACTATCCCCTGGGATCGTAATATCTACCCAGAAGATTTCGGTATGTGGTTAAATACAGTCTGGCACACGCTGACTAGCCACAAGAGGCTAAAAGTGGTGCCGCTCTCCCGGATCACATATATCTAGATGCGATGGGTTTTGGCATGGGATGTTGTTGTTTGCAGCTGACTTTCCAAGCCTGTAATGTAACGGATGCTCGTCGATTATATGACGGTCTGATACCAATTGGACCTATCCTTGTGTGTTTCGTCAATGTCCGTTCCGTCCACCTATTAACTATATCGCAGCTTGCTCTGACGGCTGCGAGTCCGGTTTGGCGAGGCTATCTTGCAGATGTTGATTGCCGCTGGAATGTGATTGCTGGCAGTGTGGATGATCGTACAGAAGAAGAGCGAGGATTGAAAGTTAGTCCTGATAGTATGTTGTTATGGGCTGCTTCTTGATCAACCATCTATAGGAGCTACAAAACAACCGGTTCAGGATCCCAAAGTCACGTTATGACAGCGTTGACCTTTACCTTTCCCCTGAGTGGATGAACCGCCCAGAATACAACGACACTGAGGTTCCCTTTGATGTGGAGATATACGATAGGCTCAGGGAGCACGGTGCGGCATAGTCTTGATTGATTGCTTCACCGACAACTTATATACTTCGAAAAAACAGGACTCGACGAGCTGCTATCCAAACACATTGCACATCTCTTCATTCGTGACCCTCTTGTCATTTTCTCTGAAACGATTGAACAGGATGATACCTCCAGCAGCGACCACTTTGAGGTATGATCTTCTCATCCCAGTCACCGTCAGTCTAATACATGTGACTAAGAATATCCAATCAACCAATTGGCAAACACTGCGGTTTAAACCTCCTCCACCAAATTCATCGATTGGATGGCGAGTCGAATTCAGAAGCATGGAGGTTCAGCTAACAGACTTCGAGAATGCTGCATTCGCCATCTTTGTCGTCCTTCTTTCGCGTGCAATCCTTTACTTTAACCTTAACTTCTATGTGCCGATTTCAAAGGTATTTGAGTCTTGAACTACATGAGAATTTGTAGTCTGAAAATTTTTCTTAAGGTCGATGAAAACATGCAACGGGCCCAGCTGAGAGATGCTACACGTTCACGTAAATTCTACTTTCGTAAGGACGTCTATCCCCACGACCGTAGTGCTACGAATGGTGCCAATTCTCTCTGTTCTGGAAGCTCATCGCCGCTGGACGGCTCTATACCTAAACAGAAGAAACTTGGCAACTGTTTCACGCCTCCTGGTCCTCCTATAAATGGAGAATTAAATGTGCCCATCAAGGATGAGTATGAAGAAATGACTATAGACGAAATAATGAACGGGAAGGTGCCTATCTCTTGTGAAATCCATGTTTCGCTTCAGTAACTATTTTGAAGGGAGAGAATTTTCCGGGTCTTCTCCGCCTGGTTTCCGCATACCTTGATACCTTAGAAATAGAGCCGGAAGCTTTGGCTAGAATTGAACGATACCTCGATCTAGTGAGACGTCGGGCTAATGGTCAGCGCTCTTGCCCCTTTGCTCTTACCATCTAACCCACCTCAAACCGATGCGATAGGCTCCCTGGAAACTACCGCTACATGGATCCGTAATTTCGTGCGTTCACATCCACGCTATGAATTTGATTCTGTAGTTTCACAAGAAATTAATTATGACCTGTTGGTTGCGGTGGATGAAATGTGAGTGTAAACCCAATTTGGAACAATGGAAGTACTTACTTTATTGTTCAGTGAGCGTGGAGTCCGACGGGAACCAACCCTTCTGCCCAAGGATTATACTGGGGGAAGCAAGGATTCAGGTTCTATTGGGTTCTGATTTACTTCAACTATTTATATGTATTTACAAAATATCGTGTGAAATATAGCGGCAGAGTCCGATGTAACTCCGTAAACGCACGACCATTACGACCAAAGCTATGTCTTCACTACGTTTCCTTTCTGTTGCTCGCCAGGCAACAACTAGTTTTACACTCGCAAGGCGTGGTTATGCTGAAGTCAGCGACAAACTCAAACTATCCCTGGTCCTCCCCCACAAGGTGAGTGCTCAGATATTTTTCATGACTGTAATGAGTTCACTGAGGTGGGGTTCAACAAGACTATTTTCTCCTCTCAAGATGTTATTCAGGTGAACATTCCTGCCGAGTCCGGTGACATGGGTATCTTGTCAAATCATGTTCCATCGATCGAACCTTTGTGTTCTGGTGTTGTTGAGGTCATCGAAAACTCAGGTTCTCAGAAATTCTTCAGTATGTGGTTAAATTTACATTTGCAAGACTTACGCATTCGTTTGAACATGTAGTTTCTGGTGGAATCGCGACTGTGCATCCTAATAACAAGCTTACCATCAACGCGATTGAGGGTGCTTCACTTGAGGATTTCTCTATTGAGGTGAGATGATTGATTTTTTGCAAAACTGAATTCTTACCAACCAAACAGGCTGTGCGTGCGGGACTCGCAGAGACAAGCAAGGTCACTTCCGGGACTGGTTCTGAGGCTGATAAGGCGGAGGCACGGATTGAGGCTGAGGTTTATGAGGCATTACAGCATGCTCTTTCGAAATAATTCCTCTCGTTTTCTATTGAAATACTTGTGAGATTGCCATGTGGGTGGAAGAAGCTGAGCTTGTTTGCAGTTGTTTTAACGACCGTTCATAACAAATAATTGAATGGTGGTCAAATTACGTGTGGCGCTGACCTTTTATAATTCCCTGACTCTTGCTCTTCTGAGGTACTACTACTCTGATGGCATACATTCTAGATTTTCGCGTTATGAAACAGTTTAAAACGTGGGATGACCCTTCTCTGATCAAACAAACAGATTTTCGAGAGATATTCGAAGGCTGGAAAGCAAACAGGGTTTCAACTCCCGCAGTAGAAGAAAAGCGACTAAGAGCACTGATTGATACATTCCATTTTTCCAAAATCCAGGTCTGTTATCCAACTGTTTCGCCGTTTATCGTTCCCTAAGACCACGTTTAGGATGTTTTGCAACACTGGATTGACTTAGCATTCAATAAAAGGAAGAATTTCACCAAAGCTCAGGAAGTCAAAGTTAATGATCGTATGTTACGGCTTTTTGCTAGGGTTCAATGGAACCTCTTCAACAGCGACAAACAAAGAGCTTTAAAATTCGTGAAGGAGGAGTGGCGACGACTCGGATTTCCAGACGAACCGATTTCTGCAGCCCCAATTTCCACAGCAAGACCAGAGAAGCGAAAGGCACAAGTAGAGAAGAGAGGAACGGACAGGAATACAGGACACAAACGCCGAAGGACTGAGGTCGATGAAAAATCCAACAACCTCCTTAGTAGACGAGCTGATACCTCGTCGCCCATGCCTATCCCAATTTCATCCTCTGACCTCAGAAAACCGTATTCACGCTCTGAACGCTCATTACATACATCTTCAAACACAGTGTCGTCGGGGGGCCCTTCTAGAACTAAGGGTAACCAATTTCATGATCGCCCAGGTGAAGGGTCCCATACATATTCACATCAAAGAGCAGCCGATTGGAAGGACGAAACTAGGTCCATCTCCTCCCCTCGGAAGAAAGGTAAACATGACAAGGCAGCAGCAAAGCGGAGGATTGCAAATATTACAGCCCAGCCGGACGAGCACCCTGGCAGTTCAATACTAACGACACCATCCAAGATCAAAGATTCACCCCGAGATAAATATACCAACCCGGACACCACCGCTCAAGAACTTGCTTTCAAGCATGAACCGGTTTCCGGCAAAGATTCGGATGGTCCGTCAATTTCGATCGAACATGCGGTTCCTGAGATCTTTTCGCCTATCGTAGAGACTTCCACTATCAAAAAGGCAACCGATGAATCTCCCAGTGAAGCAACTGAGTTGCCTCTCTTGAATGGCCTTCATAATTGGCTCCGGGAACCGGTGGAAGATGCATTAGTCTCTAGCGTCCAGGTTACAGGAATTGAATACTGTGAGGAAACTACTCCTCCAGTGCCCTCTATCAAGTCCCCTCTTTGCAACTATCCTCCGATCTGGGCTCAGGTAATTATCATTATCGTCCACCTCTTGCAAGATGAGCTCATTTTTTGTGACAGTCTCGCCAAGAAGTTTGCGAGTCCTTCGATTGGTTTCGAAGTTATCAAGGGGGCGTTTATCACGCCCGTAATATTGCTAGAGGATACCTTCTTAGCGCATTTTCTGCAAGGTTGGAGCTCAAAGACGATCTTGTTATTCTTCAGGCTAACTTTCTGATAGACGTGATAAATTCGAATATAATGGAAAACTTATTATCTCTCATGGGTAAATATCACATTCACTCGTATGGTCTTTACTCACGAAAATTTTTAGTGGCGGAAAGGCGCAGAGCACACATACTCACCATGGGCAAAGTGTCACGCAAGAGGCGGAAGATCAACTCGCAAAGGATAGATCTGTTCAAGCATTACTCTCAAACTTCCGTTCTCGACGTCCTCTTGTTCTCCTCATAGATGACAAATACGCGCTCTTCCCGTATGATCTTGGGTCCAAAGGCGTTACATATGCTGTTCTTGGCTTCTACACTATTGTGCATGCCTGGGGTGAGAAGCACGTCCAATTTTCCTGAATGGAAAAACTGATCTGCCTCATAATATCAGCGGAATATCAGCCAGCGGACAATGAACAGGGTCGCGTTGTTCGTTATAAGTTTGCATTCCAATGGTGTGAAAGCCAGGTGCGTTCCACCTTCGATGTATGGTATATACTCAGAACATTTGAACAGGGAGAGCCATGGTGGCTGGTGTCTGATAGACCCATCGATCAATTCCTCCAAGAAAATAGACTACTTGGGGCCCCTGAGGAAGATATGGACATGGATTTCCAGATAGACCAAAGGTCATTTTTGTTCTTTGTCATTTCGAATCAACTTGCGCTGACATTACAGACAGCCCTGTCGAATTCGAGCATATTGAGGATATCTCGACAACTTGCAGAGCATGTAATCGGGCCTCGCCTCGCATTTATACTCTTACATGGACCTGCCTGGATCCAGAGTGCAACTGGTTTTGGCGAAATGCGGACGGCATTGTCATAGAGGAAGAACTTAATTACAATCCGAAGTTTCTCAAGCTTGCACCCAGTCATTCTTTGGCTATTCCAACAGAGAAGCTAGAGCCTGAACCACCCCTCCCCAAATCCCTGGGGCCCACGACTGACTACGCATATACTAGGGGTTGGCACTGTAGGAAATGTGGACGTTTGTCTTGTCGGTTGGTCCCATCGTGATTATCATGGTGTTGCCAGGCGCTGATTCGATTATCAGGTTCAAATGGGAACATTGGGAATGCATGCACTGCAAAGTGAATAAATTCTCTTACATGCTTCATTTCGCTACGAATCGCTTAATAATCATATAGGCTATACTTTCAGTTGAAGGAAAAGTACGACCTGCGATAGAGTTCTTGTACCTGACACTTCCCGTACCCTATCAACAGTATTATATTGCAGAGAATTCAGGTAAGGCGAGTGTCTGTTCTTTCAAGCAATTGTTCATTCCTTCTATCGATGTATAGGGATAGTGAAGCTACCAGTGAAAACCTTTGAGCTCGTGCCTGGAGATATCATACAATGCTTTACTTACCAGCTCCCAGGATCTCGGTAAGGACAACCCACGTATAAAACCATAGGCACTGAGATGAATTCACTACTAAGTGGCCAAATTCATCACATTAAGACTGGACATTTACGCTTCAATCAGGAAGCGGACGCAATTTTCGGAGACTATCAAATGCAAGCCTCAACAGGCAAATTACCCTTCCGGAGATGGCCTTTGAGAGCTGTGAGTATCACAAACCTTCAGGAAGAGGTCGTCTAAAGCACTTCTAGCACAAATGTAGTTCAAATCTCCGCGTATAGTTGCCCCTCTGACCCTCTTACAGGTCGCGGTGCACTCTTGACAAACTATTTTTCACAGAACGGTGAGCGACCTACCGTTTCACTAGTTAAATACTAATCTCGTCACGTGGCTAGCTGGTGTGCCTTACCAGGTAAACCGTAATCTTCATGAAGATTATTTCACTTATGCTTGATAGTACGTTGGCGGGACGGAAAATACTCTCCCCTTCGACCAAGTACCCGGCGCTATTGTGAGAGCGCGTAAACTCATTGAAGCCCGGGTCAAGCAAGTACTTGGTAAAGATGCAAACTTTAACGAAGTTCTCAGGTAATTATTCCCGTTACTAATCGAACCGTGTATGTGACCTTTCTCACTTCAATTGGCTCTAGTGCTGCGTATATGGAGCGACAGAGAATGGCGGTACGCTTCTCCACAGGATAGTTGTCCAGAATCTGATGCATTGCCGCTTTGTAGTTCCACACAGATGATGAAGTTGGCCTGGGCCCACTGGTTGCTGGTCTGTCCCTTGGGTCCCCAGCTTTGATGCACTTCCGGCTGTTGGCGAGACATGCGGCCCCAGGAACCCAACGCAATATCGCAATCTCGGTTATTCTTCGTCATGTAAGTCTTGTTCAGTTATAAAGAGAATTGCAAGTGAAATATCGCACAGGGTGACGTTCTTGCAATGGACGGCTCAGGAGTTCAACAATTTTATGAGTACATTCTCTCTCTACGAGCTTATGCCTGCAAAGTTGATATGATATACTTAGGCACACGGTCGTACCAACAAATTTTCGAATCGCAGCTACAGCCCGCTACATTGACGTTACTCACATGAAAATGAAACGCGAGAAATCTTCCTGAATCAACGTGTATCTATATGCTATCTACGTACTTTTGTTCACGAACTTTTGTCTTAATTGCTGTCCTAACTCCTGTCCTAACTCCTGTCCTAATTGCTGTCCTAATTGCTGTCTCATCACCCTCAATAAATTTAGATAAAATCTTTAGTATGGATTAGGCAATGGACGGTTTTGATTATATGCTGTGTATTGCGGTTGTCTAGAAAGTGGGCGATATGTCTGCCGATTGGCAGTTACAGTTAAAGGGGTGGACTGAGAAAGTTTTAAAGTCCATCAACTCAGGAGTTCTGAGAAATTAAGAGGCACTCACCTGTCCATAATTCCGCTTCTGATTGGCATGAAAAGCATGTAGATTTGCAATTTTTGTCTCCACCTCTCGTTTTTCAGACTCCAGGCGCCCAAGATCTTGGGAGGCTGTCACAATCTGTCTGGTTAACTCCCTTTTCAACTGATCCACTTGCACTGTGAATAGTTTTAAGTGGACAAGGCTGCTCCATCGCTGTCGAGGACTCACTTTGGACATTGATCACGGTTGCCTCTTTCATCGCTTCGACAAATCGCAGCCGTTCACCCTTGATCTCGCCTGATATCTCTGCGTTTGTGAGCACTATATCCAGACAGATACAAAGTTCTACCAACCAGCGGTGAAAGCTCGCAGGAATGTTTCTTGATCTTGTCTTTGATGCTCCATAAAATTCGCCAACGCTTGAACGCCTATGCACAACCTCCGGAATTGAACCTTAAAACAAATGGAACGACTCACTCATTGTGTTCTGTGAGCTTGCATTGATTACTTCTGCAAGTTTGTCAACTGAATACTGCAACGTTGAAGGATCATTTCGACTCCTGAGTTCCAGTAGTACCGTGTAGATATCGTTCAATATACTACTTCGTGAAGATTCAGGCTCCGAGCCCAAATCCCTGCACAGCCGTTCTACGTTTATGGCCAAACCATTGATTTGTGCTGTCCCATTCCTGACAAATTTTTCGAGCCACTTGACAATGAATGGTACCAGGCCTCATTAATCGACAGAAAAAATCACACACTGAATTGAGTTCATTCAAATATCGGACATTATCTGCCTGCTGTCGAATCTGCAAAGCACGTTGTCCATCGTCACTTTGGATCAGTGCTCTGATCTTCGAAAGCTATTTTAATTTTCAACAATTGAAGTTTTTTAGGGAGAGTGCAGATTGAAGCGTACCTCGGAAAGGCTGGCAGAGTCCAGAACAGAAACTTGGCCAATAAGGGAAGTCATTTGTGCTGAAAGTCTCTCGTCTAGATGCTCCTTCAGGGTACTGACGTCAGTTTTAGTCGCCACCGAAGAATAAAGAAGTGATGAACTGATCTCAATTTCAGTGTCCTTCGGGGTTCTGTCAATGTTCCCGAGACTTTTCACAAGTTCGTCTATTTTCCTAGACAAGTCGACTCGAGTAGCGTCCAAAACTTCTCTTGTTTCTCTGCAGGATGATGATGGAGATGATGTTGTTTGCAGACATTCAAATTTCTGCACCAGTTCTTCCACCCTTCGTTTCGTTGAGTGTGAGCGATCATCGACCTCAAGCAATACTTGGTGAAGCGTCTTCCCTCTCTTTCCCGAACCTATGGAATCTTTAATGGCAGAGAGATCGTCTGAAATGGTCTTGAGATGACCATTTGTGGTAGATCGGTCATCGTCTGGAGGGTCGTCGTCGTTTACATAGGGGAGTTCTGAGCGAGTACTCTCATGACGTTCTATTGCCGGTCGTTCGGGTGTCTTATCCTCCACCTTCCTACTCCAAACTCCTAGGTCAGGAAGAAACTTGCTCTCTCTCAAATGCTCAAAAGGTATGTGCTTTTCAATGCCATCAGGTTCAACTTCTTCTTCTGATGTCAAAACACTCAGAAATCCGCTTCTGCCCGTTCCAGCTGTGCCAACCGGGGAGAAAGGCGACAGGGACCCGCTAGTTCGCTTTGGAGATGGGCTCTGGAAAGACTGATCTTTCTCCAGCTCGGCTAAGCGTTGTTTGACCATGTAACGGCGACCAAGGTCAGTGACTGAAGGACTCGTTGCCGGACTTGGCAGGCCTGGGGGCGGTGGAGGCCCTGGAGAGTATACGCTGGGCGATGGAGTCCGTGCTGAGTCAATTCTCGGCATGATATCGACTTTCGAGATCAAAGAGGTAGGAGGGATCTTCAAGGGCGGCAACATGCGTGGTGTTTGAGGTGGAAGAGGTGGAAGGGTCCTCTCCCTGTGTATACCCATCGTTATTTGTTTGGGAGCGGCAAGCATAGCCATCGTATGAGCAACGTGTGGCCGTCTTTCAGTTTGAGGCTGGCGTATTATCTCTTTAAAAGATCCAAAGCTGCCTTTTGTAGTCGTAGCTGTTGGCAGGATTGAGTCCCTATTACCAAAGATCAACGATATTGTCTGGAACAGGGTGGTTTTTGTCTTCCTCACCAAAGAGCAGTAACCCATGCAGCTCTTTCACCAAAATTTCGCACCGCAAATCTGTCCGTCTGGCGACTTCGCGAGACCAGCTCGATTACCTTGAGCCTGCGTGTTTCTTCTCGCTCATTCAATAGCTCCAGATCTTCTTGATTCATATCACTATTCGTGAGAGACTGCACATCGATACATCGACTTAGGTCCACCTCCAGAACACGATGGTTAGAATCGTTGTGACTAAACCAAGTGACGCTCAGCTTTCTGCCTTCAATGACACCATTACATAGATTCCACGCTACCGCCGTCCCGTCCTTAGACAAGTACCAGATTGGCCCAGAAAAATCAGCTTTGTCATGGTTGATGTCAAGAACTTTATCCATAGGCAGTCGGTGCTGTAGCTCTGTTACTTGTTCTCTACTTGGTTTGCTGGGAAAAGCCGGATGTTCACCAGTAACGCTGTCTTTCTCAGGGACTTGAGGTGGACATTCCAAGACAAATTCACCTGTGCCATGTTTGCGAACACCTTTACCTTTGGCAGCGCTGATAGCTTCACCCGATTTTCCTGCACCTTTTTTGAGCGTCGACAGCAGATTGCGGATGCTCTGCCGAAGAGGAGACTTATTCTTGTCCTTCTTGATTAGCATTTCGTGACCGCCGTCTCTACAGTTAGAGTGAACCTGTTCTCCATTTCCTCTTCTTGAACGATTCGCATCAGGTGGTGGAGTACACATTCTCTCGTATCTTTCGACCATGTCTCGAGTCGATGACTGATGCCCAAATCCTGAAGGTCTTTTATCCGTGTGCGACACGTTACATGACTCGACTAAGAGCCCTGCGTAACCCGTGCCGAGACTGAAGGTACTGACACTCGCAGTTGTAGAGAACCTCCCGTTCTGTAGTGAACTGACGCTGTCAGCAATGCTGCGAGGCCCTCTCATGCTCTAGAGATTTGTCGCCCTGCGACTGGAAAGAGAGAGCTGGGAACTTGAAAGCGGATTCCCAATATTCGAATTTGGACGGCAAACTCCTTAACGTCGCAGAAGGGGATCCTTGTACATCCCTTTGATCGGTGAGACAAAAAAGTGAACCTGAAAGAAGTCTCTGCAAAAGCATATTCTCGATACTTTTTTCTTCAATTGACAAGAATACCAAGAGGCTGGGGATGGGTAAGAAACAAGTTCAAAAGAAATGCTCTCGACCAGGGTCGAACTGGTGATCTCCGGATTACACAAGCTTCCTTGCGTCATATTGAAATATGAGACCGGCGCTCTAACCAACTGAGCCACGAAAGCCGTACACTTTTGCTCGGTATATAATATAATGTAATTATCAGTCTGGGACGGAATGGTATAGACGAAAAGGGAAATTCACTGAGCTCAAGCATGCCGTAAAGAACTGAGTGTAGTCTCTCCAAGATTGAGAGAGAGAGAAAGAAGCCATAAATACGATTCAACAGATTTTATTGCCACAAACACAAATCTTCCTCGAGAAACACAAAGTTCCAAATCACAAGAACCCAATCACAGAGAGATAAAAACAGCCTTGGCTAGTAGACAAAGCGTCATTCACGAGCTTCATCAGCATCGGCCGCTGAATCGATATCGGAGGAAGGGGGCGAGCCAGACGAAGCGAAATCCGCATTGTGGAATTGTCGACGATGATTTTCAATTCGAGAACGTTTTGACCCCAAAGGCGAGGTTTTTCCAGGAAACCCTTTGAGTTCTCCACGGTTCACATCCAGAGGGAAATCACCAGATGAGATTGGGATGGGAGTAGGAGCTGGGACAGGGACAGAGCGTGAGTCTGGAATGAGGCTGGCATTGACGATAAATGGCAAAGAGATCAGGAAGGCAAGAGTAAAACGCATGTTGTGTAATGTAGGATATAGGATGGTCTGTTGCAGCTTGCGGTAAAGCTTGAATTATAAAGGACAGGCGGGAGGCGGACAGGAATTATGTCACAAAATGCTAATGACATCATCCGAGTGATCTACTCTATTGAGTCATCGTAAATGTCGTCGTGTATATGCTACATGATATTGGTAGCCGCACAATACAAATGCTCGCTAATCTGGATACTTCACGAGAAAGAATGTCCAAAACTCAACATAAAACAATTAGATGAAGCAGTACAGTACCCTACATCAGCCATTCAATGGGTAGCTCACACTGCAATACCCTCAAAAGGATTTGTCGGTATACTCTCTCGTGTCATGACAGGCCGATCAATCTTCACTCTATGTTCGTCGTCAAAAGGAGAGATGAACATGTTATCAAACGTGCCTGACTGGCAAGCATAAGACCCAGTAAGTAATCTCTCCAAACTCCCTGCTACACTTGGCGGCGCAATATTAGCTCCTGTGCCAACGCCAGCCATTTTCCCTCGTTTCATGGAGGGGAAACTAACCGATCGACGATGTTGTTGGGCATCGAGGATTTTTCTGGGGAGACCAGGAGATCCTCGATTCAAAGGCGCAGGATATCTGGAATCTCCGTTCTCAAATCCATAGTAAGGCGGAATGGGAACCAAAGGCTGCTGCAGTCGGACCTGGGACTGACTAGAAAGGCCATCTTCACCGTGTCTGTTTTCAGTGCTGCTGACATGTTTGGGTTGAAGATGTTGAGGAGGAGAAATAGGAGGGTGACCAGACCGGGAGAGCCTGGGGATCGCAGAGGGATTGAATGTGACTGACTTATTCAAGCCGCTGGTTAAAAATGGAGCCCGTGTGGTGGATTTCGACCAACGCGGTTCATCAATGGCAGTAATTAAAGATTCGTTCTCGCCTTCCCGAGGTACATCTACGAAATCAAAGCTCGTTGATTTCAGCTCCGGCTTTCCAATGCTACGCCGCTCTGTGGAGGTCCCTTGTTGTCCCTTCCTACCAAGAACAGTAATCATCTTGTCAAACCAAGTTGTTTGGCGTTTCTGTTCCGCTGGAATGAAAGGAGGAGGGGCCTTGCGAGGTATTATCTTCTCCTTGGCGAGGGCCATAAATCCCTTTTTTTGCTCGACTGTATGCTTTGATTGGTTTTCGGTGGAGTGAATATCCCAACTCTCCCCTGGATCGGGTTTGATATCAATAAACGAAGGATGTTCACTCGTAGGTGAGAAATGACCCTTCATATTCCCAACCGAACTCGTTCCGATATCTCTCGAAGACACACTCAGACTACCAAGGCCTTGACTCTTTTGATTCATCCACCTCCGTTTCCTCCGATTCTCCACGATCCGACGGCCATGAGAATGCCAAAGAATGACACCGATGCCCATGAGTACGACCAGTCCCCAGAGACCGAGGAACACACAAAACATGATCCGCTCCTTTCTCAGGCTATCTGCGTACGAGTTGATGATTCTGCCAATTAGACTATCGTGGTCGTTAGCACCTCCGCCAATAGCTGCTGCTGCAATAGGCTGAACCGCCTCGTCAACAGTTCCCTGAGAGACGACAAGAACTGAATCGTTCATCCTGGGCATATTCACATGGAGATTATCGTGCAGAAAGGTAAGGACATTTTCAATGGCATCAACCTTACTGCCAATGAAACAGCGAAGGAACTCCTGGGCAGGTTCTTGAAGAATAGTGCCACCAAAGACGCTGTTGACAGCGTTCTGGATGTCAGTGTAGAATTCGTTGACAGTGGCGTTGAGACTAGTGGTAGTCTGGTTAACCCATCCAAATAATCCATCGTTGAGAGTCGTCTGCACTGTGTCGATACGAGCGTTGACCTCATTGGCATATGCAGCAGATTGGTCGTACATGCTATTATTAATTGAAGTTGCAATTGTGTTGCTGAAATTAGAAACGGTGGTGGCAGCTCGACCTTGATACTTGGCAATAAGAGGACCCATAGCCAGCAGCTGCAACTCGACACACAAAAGACCGAAGAACCCGATCAAGAAGACGGCAGCTGCAGGTGGATGAAAAACGTAATGGAAGAACCACTGCACGTGCGTGTGTTGTGATGGAGTAAGACGAAGCAATTGCGAAAGGCGGTTCGTGATGCGAGTGATGAGTGGGTGAGAGGAATTGGCTTGGAGTACGAGAAGATTGTGATCTGTCAAAGTCATCTGAGGTATCCCAGCCGAAGATTGGGTGTGATACATTGTTGGATCTGTAAGCCAGGCTTGACGAGTGTACTCTAGGTGGGTCTTGAGACAGCGCCACTTGTACCAGGTCAAAAGACAGTTCAATCCAATCAAGACCAAGGCGAGAATGATAAGGACAATAATCCCGATTTTCGCAGTCTTGATAAGGTCCTGGCCAATGTCGTCAATGATGGACGTGTCCATATCGTTACAAAATGAAAGACGATTTTGGGCAGGGATAGGCATGACGGAAGAGTCGAAGGAAATTTCGGCAAACGTGTCATTAATTTCCTTCTTCAGGAGCTCAAAAGGGGTATCGACACTGGTGGATTGAAATGAGTTTATTTTTTGTTGAGCAGTGCGACTATAAATACCTACATAGATTCGACTTTGTCTTTGAGATCGGCCACAGTGGGAAGACTGGCATTCAACTTGGTGAGATTATCTTCGAAGGAGGAAGGGAGTGTGAGGTTCGTCAGTCCATCAAGATTGGGAACGGTTATTTGGGGCGCTTGGATGTCTTTGAAGGGGTTGACCTTGTTGACAGTATCGATAAAATCTTTGATGACGTTGTTTGCTGAAGCGATATCACTTTGAATACTTGTCCGGAGACCGTTTGCAGCGCTTTGTATTACACTGTTGAGCTAAACACACAATAAGGGCGAGCAAAGCAAAGTAAATGGAACCTCGTCAACTCACCTCCTGTACGGCGCTGATCAGGATTGAAAGTCCTCCTCGGACAACAAGCTCTAGAAAACACAGCAGAGTTGATCGGTACAGATCAATCACAAAGTTAACAACAGCCTCCATAACCGTTAACGAAATTGTCAGAACAAATCTCGCTCCATCCAACGTTCCATTCACTGCATCCGCAAATTGCTTGTTCGTCGCAATAGCCAGTAATCGAGGCATGCTGGCGGCAGATGTTGCGGCTTGCTCGGCAGAACTACAACTTGTTAGAAAATCATCTTTAGCAGATGCAACTGTATCTTGAGCTGCTGCGAGAGACAGTTGAAGCCGGAAAGCGACGAATAAAAGCGAGAGGATGGGATATGCAAGCCAGGTCAGAGACAGAAGATGAGGAAGCTGGAGGTAAGGTGTGAGCGTCATGGTTGTGCACTGAGGCTCGTAATTTGGCGGTGGAGGCATTCCAAGGAGCGGTGTAAGAGAAGGTAGACCTGCAACCAGACTCTAAAAGTTAGAGAAGGTGAGAAAAGGAAGAGCGAGAAACTGTCTGTGTAGGTTCTTTTACCTAAGATCCATTGTCTTTATGCCCTGTCAGGATTTCTGTGTACCCTTTCTGGACAATAGACAGTCGTGACGACGGTTATGCAAAGAACAGGTCACAGGGTGCCTGAAGGCATGTCCCGAACAATAAAAAAAATGACGACACCGACAGTGATACTTATGTCAAGCCGAAAGAGAATCTATAGTGTTTGGTGTCCGGATTGATGCTGCAATTCCTCGAGATCATATTGTATACTTGGACACCACAACCGTCCGGACTATCACTGCATTTCGAGACTTGCAAGTATCAAGCAGGAAAGAGTTTGGCCGGATGTGAATGGCTTCTTTACTTCATAGTTCAGTACCTATAGGCGTATGGGTACTGGGGTGCTTGGGCGGTAAGTGAGAATCAGGGCGAGTGAGGGTGACGACAGAGGGTGAGGGTGCTGTCACCCAAATTGGTTCACCTAGAAACAGGTTGTCTAACGCTTAGATACATTAGAGTCTATTGCAACCAAACACAGTGACAACTGCATGTCCTCTCGAATGACGAGCTGGAATGAGAACAATGACATGAATACCGAAACCCGAGCGAGGCTTTTCAGTCTTTTTTCGTGGAGTTGCTCGCTTTGTCCTTACTATGACTAGTTACTAGTCCATGACGACTCGCTGACGACTCGCCGATCCGAACCTTCCATGTCCATTGCGGACCATTTAAAATCGAATGTGTCATTTTTGTAGCACCACAACGTCGTTTTGGGACCGTACCCCTCGAATTACAGGTATCACTTCGTGGGATTCCGTTTCATCAATAGCAGGAATAGATAGTAATCTAACAGACGATGGTAAACAGAGAGAGAGGGACCTAATGTCATAATGTGTGGACATGGGCGGTTACCATCTACAAGAGGATAAAAATTATTAGACTCAAACAGTCTGGAATCGAAAAGTGATATCTTGTGCGAAAAGGGTAGCCAAAGTCTAGAGTTACTGTGGTTGGCGCCATGTGTGCTCTTCGTCATCATAAAAGTCACGCATAGAACTTGAGTGCAAAGGCGCTGGTGGTCCGCGCACAGGCTCTGTAAGCGTGGGTTGCGAGAAATGCTCCCGAAGCCTAGATGTAGCCTGATTCTGAATCTATCAAGCAATGGGCCAGTCACCAAACATATCATGTCCGAGAACAAAAGCAACCTACCTCCCCAGCAATCGTCTTCAACATTTGAAGTAACGGTCCTGATAACCCCAGTTGGTGAATTACCCAGGAAGAAGCGGTAACAAGCAGTGTTAGTGTGAAATAAAATGGGTTAAATAAAATCATCATAGCCTCATTCCACCCCAGGACCACGAGGACACCATATATCCATGTTGGAATTTGGGCGATGCCAGAAACGGTACTCCTCTTTGCCTCAACATAAAATGCATCTGCATCTTTGCGAAATTTGTTACTTAATTCCGCTTGTTTATTCGCAGAAAATACCGTGAGGGAAGCATCGAAATCCAATTCACCCTCGCCAGATAGAGAATCGCCTGAGTCCGACGGGAGAGTGAACTCTAGTGTGGGGTCTTGAGGTTTTATGTCCGAGTAGAGTGGAATAAGATTCAAAGTCTGGTGCCACATCCGGGTAAGAAAATGGACAATAAATGCTTTGAAGACCTACCTGTTCCTTCGCTTTCTTGAAAACACCATCAATGTCATCCTCAGGCTGCCATACACGCGGCACACCCTGGTCATCATATCTAAAGCGCTCTTCAAAATGATTCCGAAGTTTGTTGAGGACTACAGCGTCGGCAGTTTGCTCATCAATTTTGGTTCGAAGGCACTGCCAGGCTCGCTTGCGTAAGGTAATAAGCGATGAGACGTTCTCTTCATCAGTGCAATTGAAACCTAAGTGCTGATTTCAGAGAGATGGCCTGGAGCAGTGATATTTCTACTCACTCTTAGCCTTGACTAAGTATGCGTTCTCTCCTTTGGCAAGGATGTTTTTGAATGTGCTAAGAATCTCGTCCCACATGTTCCTAGCACCTTTATTAAGCTGGAATTCCACAGGTTCTGAGATATGTTTCTTGATATTCCGCTGTAAATTTATGAGCAACGAATCCAAGTAAATACATAGGACAGCTTGCCTCAATTCGATTGATCATTTTCTTTGTCTCATCCTTCCTGCACTGATCTGCAACGCTGCCAATCTCTTCCTTCAGGGACCCAAGTTCGTCCTCCCACGACCAGTCGGTGTCTTCCAAGAATGTTTCCCTTGCTCCATCCTCAAACCTTCCCTCCCACTTTCCTCTTGCCTTCAGCACGACATCACCAAAATCATACTCCTCTCCCTTCAATCCTTCAAGCAGAGCTTTCTTAAACTGAATAAGACAAAGCTTGTGCAAGTTCTTCAATTGTCCAAGGAAGAGTGGCGAAAGGATCGATTCCAAAGCAACTGTGAGGTCAGTGCGCTTACGAGCATACACGGCTCTGTGATACCGTGAAGCTTCGCGATCATATCGCGCTTGGTGTGATATGATGAGTCAGACCAGGGAACTATCAGGATTGACTTACTCAGAGCCTGTGTTCTCCAGTTCCTCATCATCCCACCGAGACCTTCGACGACTTGGCCAGCCTCCACAGGTCTCTTTTGCGACTTAGCCTGTTCGTTAAATTCAGAGAGCGCACCCGCAGAAATCTCATCACAACGGAATTGGGCAAGAAGCTCCTGCTGTGTAGGCAAGTCAAGATCCTTATTTGACTGGACTTGTTCCTATTTCAAACCATGTCAGTATACGAACGCAGGAGCCACACCTAGTTAAGCTCACCCAGATACCCTCCATATAGTAAGCAACACCATCAGCCGGTATGCGTTTGTGGTAGGCAGGTTTGAATAGGTAATCCGAACTTTCCTTTTGAACAAAACGCTTTCGGAGAGATTGGATTTGGACTTCAAATTGTTCGGGAGCCAGAATTTTGTGAGGGAGGGTTGTGAACTCAAGGTCGAAGTAATCAGAAAGTTGGCGCTCCTTGAGTTCAGAGGGTTTCGAAAGGCCGTCCCAAATACGTAAGAGGTCGGCAGTCAGTGTAGATTGGAGGTTGGCGAGAGGAGTGACACCGATATGATCTCGGATGACGAACAAGAGGAGAGTGCGACCACCAGAGCTAGTTGGCATATATAAGCTTGCTGCTTAAGTTGGTAAACTAGACATACCCCTCATTCTTCCCGAAAAGACCCAGATTCACCTCAAATACGGTCTTGAGGAGACCCATATTTGCACCATTGTACAAACCGACCTGATGTTCCCACATGTTAACGATAAGGACTTCAGAGGATGCCAGCGAGAATAGGGCAGATTTGCGTTCGAAGTCCTGGTCCTCACCCCGTTCACGACCATCAGTTCCCTCAACGTCCATTACCATCAGATTGATACCTGTGCCTCGGCACATCCAGATTCCTGCGAGGGAGAGACGTTGTAAGTGTGTTTTTGTCCATATTTCCGAAGCTCACTCACCCTTGGTGGTTTGTTGTCGCTTCGACTCATCCATGATATCGAAAGTTGTATCGAACAGTCTGTTTAGCAATGTACCTGTTGCGAGAATCAGCGTGTATCCTTCGCTTGACATGCGGTGATAATGTACTCTTTCCCGTTGACTGTGAACCGAAGACTGCCACAAGGTTGTAGTGGAATCCTACATCTTGAAGCCCCCATTGCTGGATTTGCTTGCTCAATTCGAGACTTTGCACGGAGGGGTCATCTACGTGTCTTATATAGCAGTCGAAACTCACCTGAAATGCTTCTCGTCGTCAATTATCTGTAACCGTGTATTCTGCCCATTAATACGAGGCATATGTCCATTCACATATGTCCCGCCGACCGAGTCGCTGACAGACATCGCTGAGGGTAACTGAAAGAAATGTGCAGAGAATATTTCGGTGTTGAAAAAATATAAAGATACACTGGTGTTAAGAGAGAGACAAGTTGGAGGAACTGAAAGTGGATGCGAAGTGTGCTATGTGCTAGTCAATCAAAGGAACCACATCCAAGCTGGTCTCCCAGGCTACCACGTGGTTTCCAACTCAAAGCAAAGCATATAAATTATACGAACATCCTTGTTATGCTATGGCAGCATGTACTGAGTTCCAATAATAATCTACAAAGCTTATGTACAATGCACGTCGCATACCAACCAGAACTAGAGCAAACATAGTTCAAAATCTGAGAGCCTGTGATACTTTAAAGTATGAGTTAAAATACGATCAAAATGGTTCTCCGAGGCATGCGGAAAGTAACCAAAGTTTTGTTGGCAAAAGTCATTTCAATAGTTGTTTGATACTGATACTCTACGTCTTTTTTTTTCAAAAGGTCTGGATCGAGGACAAAGAGACCTTTTGCCACCTCCCCAATAGAACAATCTCAACCCGAGAGCGATCCTACACAGGGCCCGTAAGCGACGAGGACCCAGCCAGCCCCAGGGCTTAAAGGACCCGTCCCTGACCCAGATGGGTGAGGATGCGGGTAGCACTGAGATTAGCCTAGACCCACCCACCCCCTCCCCAACCAACCGCCGACGAACTTCGAAAGCTGCTGAAGGAAGCTCTACTCATCGCACCCGACATTGACCTACTTAAGTGAACACATTTTTGGACCGCAAAATCCCGCGAAACGCAACAAGCAAGACATAACGAGATCCTGGAATCCGTGGCTAAACTAGCTGCAGAAGTCGAACCAACCAGACCTCATACGTCCAGGTGGCTGCCAGACCCACTATGGCCAAGTGCCAGCCTTCAACAAGGCAAACACTCACCCCGCCTGATAGTAGCATCTGGGAATGGCGTCTCAACAAACGAGAGATGGACTCAGACTTCCTCACGGGCAACATCAAATCTCAACACCTGAAAGTCACAGCTATCAAATGGGGCCTGCATA
>Ga0157366_1000256_pt1 | contig 25950 bp, 33 predicted proteins | sample AttbisABBM1_FD_113149 | JGI IMG/M metagenome (GOLD analysis project Ga0157366, IMG submission 113149) | Fungus gardens microbial communities from leaf cutter ant in Botucatu, State of São Paulo, Brazil - Atta bisphaerica ABBM1 | ecosystem: Host-associated > Fungi > Mycelium > Unclassified ...
CACCAGTACCGATATGATCGTTGGTCGGGAATCACCAGGGTCAGGGCGACAAGATGCAATCTTGACCGCGAATCCCTTCAAGAATCCAGCCCAGGAATCTTGCGAAATCCAAATGTCCAACAAACGATTGAGCTTGGGGTTTCCCTTCCACCTGTTCTAAATTACAGAAAACCTGACCATCATGCCCTGTTCCTAAGTAGATGGGAGAGGCTGTAATCACTAACTCTAGGATTTCTCCCACCTGCAATTCTTGTTTCCTCTGTCTAACACTCATGCTCCAACAATGGCCAATGCAAGTTTTCACCTCCTCAATACAACATAATATATTATGTGTACTGATCTAAACACATCTAACACTTGGTCCTTTTTGAAGTCCATCACAAATGCTCCAAAATAAGTCATCAACAGAGTTGGGTTAAGAGACCATGAACCATCAATGATTGCGAGGTCTGCCATCGTGATTGACACCATCGTCAAGAGCTTTGAGGACAATTTCACGCCGGAGCCATTGCTCCGGGGCAGTGAAGTACCAAGATAAGATACCAAACAGGGTCACACTCCCGAATATTACGCAAGCCTTCATTATTCATTAATGGTTGAGAACAAAAAGGAAACAAAGTACGTACAAAGTTGAAATTTCCGCTGTCGACAGGAAAGAAAAACGGGGATATCATCACCTGAAGCAAAAACGTCAAATCAAGTGCGTCCAAGTTGGTTCAAGACTTACGGAGACAATGAGAGCATTGAAGACGGCAACAGCCACATAAAACAGCTTCCTGTATCGACCGAGGAAGAAATACGAATTTTTGAAGTTATTGGGCGTCAAAGTAAGACGCAGCAAGGCGATGAGACCATAAGCAGCGATGGTGGGCACAGCCCCGGCAGAAATAAGAGAAAAAAATGCTACTTGACTTGGAAGAATTGTGCACAGCAGGGCGGCTGCGAAGATATATATGACCGTAACCGCATGCCTCGGTTGTCCTGCGTCGTCCACTTGGCCGATCCATCCTGACATAGGAAGGACACCATCACGAGCAACGGCGAAGACAAGTCGTGAAGCGGCCACGATAGCGACGCTAGTGTTCTGACATGTGGCGCCCACAATCAGCACTAATAATCACAAAGCAAATGGAAGCTCACATACAAGAATGAGACCGATAATTGCAATTACCGTCATGAAGGTAGCGCCACCCTTGCCCAAAGCCAGAGCATACAGTTGGACAAAGGGTTGTGGAGCATCCAAAGAGAACAGAACATCAAAGTCCGGGGTACAAAATAAGAACAGAATAATGGTTACGAAACTGAGCAGACCAGTGACGATTGCACTGGACAGGATTCCTTTCCCCGCAACGATCCTATAGATGGATCTGTTGGAAAGCAAGAGATAGATGGGGATTTACGGCTACCTGGCATTCTTTGTCTCTTCTGCGATGTGTCCGGATGCATCAAAACCTGTCAAGGTCCCTGCAGTGAAAAGGCTGGCGAGACGTTCTACCAAGGCAATCCTTCTCAGAAAACGAGATCACGTACAAAGATAGGATCCAGTTCCATCCCGCAGGCGCTCCAGTTCCGTTATCTGGATACGAAACAACTAGGATCAGGGAAGGGAAAGTACTGACCAAAAACTTACAAGTCATGGTGAATACCTCCTGTGCAGACCGGAAACCATATGTCTTTGAAACACCAATGGGAAGCCATATCAGGCAAAGTAAGAAGTCCATCATCATCAGCCCAATAGAGAACCTGAAGATCATCGAATAAAACCGAGGAGGAAGATAATTGATCAGAACGGCGAGAATGAGGATTCCCTCGGAAATAGCCCAGACGAAAGCCCGCCATTTCACATTCTCAAGTCCAATGCCTCCAGGAAAACCAACCTCGAATACCGCAAAGAGAGACACAAGGTAATTCGCAGTCGTCTGGAGCCCTTAGTAGAAGACTGAGTGATAGACCAGATACACTTACCTGGCAGTTTCCAGCAACGAATGTCATCCAAGCGGTGGTAGACCACCAAGCAACAATAAAGCCAAAGAAACGTGCAAATTTTGCTCCAGCGCTCTCCGCAGCCCAGACATAAATAGAACCACTGAGAGGAAGAGCGGAACATATTTCTGCCAGGACGGCGGCGGTAATGGTCATAAAGACGAATGTTATAATGTACGAAGACCTGCATTGATCGCTTGGGAATTAAAATTTTGGGAAGGCCGCTGAAGCATACCATATCGCGGCAGGGCCGCCAGCCAAGATTCCCACGAAAAGAGCAGTCCTGCAATGGAGTCGAGTCATATTGACAAATAGTGAGATCCAACCCACCTCACCCCCCCAATGAAATCTAAAGCGCAAAAACTGGCCGCGAAGCTCTCGATGATGTGCCAGGTACGGTGCAATTGCTAGAAGAACAATCGAAAAACAGTCACAACTTCAACCTGACCAAGAACAGCAGTGCTCACTTGTTGATACCCTAGTCTTTGCTGAATCAGAATATGTGTATTAGCATTCGATAAGGTTTGTCCCTCAGAGAGGGAAAACAGATGACCAATCTGTGAGGCTTCCCTACGCAGGTATAAGCGCTGATCAGGTTCAAGCGGTGTAATCTCAATCCTCGTTTGTCCTGTTCCTTCAATACCATGACCACAAAGCAAGACCTATGCATCGCGGAGCACTGTGTTTGAGGAAAGGTACAGGACAGGGACGAGGATACCCGCAGCCATGCATTAGAGTTGTTCACCAACCATGGACATTACCATATCATCGCAAGTTCGCGTACGAAGTTCAGTTTCCTCCCTGATTGTCATCCGGAATAGGCATTCACCAATTGCAATTCGTCATCGTCAATTTTCTCGCGATCACTTTCGAGGACCTTGTCAGGCATAGTGTGTGGAGAGGAGAGTACAGAGAAGAAAAGCGTATGAGAAGTATACTATATATGGGAAATCGTTTGATAGGCTCCGATATGGCAAGTAGTTATGTCAGGGAATACCAAAGCGCTGTACAGGGTCATAAGGGAAAATTATATATCTAGTCCATACATGCATACCTGTTTGAGAGCTCGAATGAGCAACCAATCTTCATTAGAGACATCTTGCCTGAAGTTGTTCTGTTGTTACACAATATGGATAATCAGGATTCATCAAGCCAGTAGAGCACAATCTTCCCTACCTTGAGAACGTCAATGCTTTGACGAGTGATATGACTTAAAATATCGTCCTTGTCATCAAAATGGCGACCGAACATTTTGGCTGATTGGTAGACTGCGTGTTCAATCTTCACGGCAACTCCGCCACCAGCTTGCGATTTCTTAACCACCTTGGAAACGGATCAATCAACGGCAAACAGCTATCAGATTGCAGAGTTCACCTCGTGAGTCTTGTGGTTTATTTCGAGGGATGTTCTAAATCATATTGGGGAATAAAGGAAAGGGGAGAAAAAACACAATCTTACATCTTGCCAAGATCAACTATTTCCTTCTGTCCATTCGTTGGGTTTATCTTAACCACCGCCAATGGTGTACCAACACGTAGACTACCATCGAGGATATCAACACCCACGATGATGGGGTCTCGTTTGCAGAACGTTGCGATGATCTTCAATCGACAAGGCCAAACAGCTTGAGGTGCAGCATCACGGCGCTTGGCTTCAACAATCTCCTGATTATATGCCGTGAAAGAATCGAAGAGGTGATAAATGATATCAGCTAGTGGATAACACAACATTAGTTACGAATATATTGGATTCATCACTCATTGACCTTTGAACAAACGAATACCCATTTCTTCGGCCAGTCGCTCTGCATCCCTATCAACAGTGACATCAAAACAGAGAATGCAAGCCAATTCCCTAGCCTTCTCCAACATTGTTGCCGCGCGCATTACATCACGTTTGTGGACAGGTCCGATGTTAATACCAGATACGGGAATTTTGCTGACCTTCAAAAAATCAAGCAAAGCTTCCAGTGAACCAAGAGTAGAGGCTTGGACACAGACACCACGACCAGACTTGTCAATGCTGTTCAGCAGCGATGTTAGGTCAGACATCACCTCGTCTTTGAGGTCATCTTCATCGTCATCAGGCCCGACGACGAGTAACCGCGAACCAGCAATTGCCTTCTCAAGATCAGGAGCTACAATCTTGACACCTAAAGCTGCTTTGACTTCTTTGTGGTGGACGTATGCAGACTATAATAAATGAGACTGAAGTGGCTCATGTCTGATATGCCCAAGCCCTCACCTTGACTCGAAGCTCCCTCAGGGGCTGTGGCGTAAGGAGTGCCCTTATCTGGGTAACAATGGGTCCATTGAGTCCACAAACTACAATTCTCTCGCTCTCATGAAGAATGCCGTTGGATATGATGACATCAATAGTGGTACCCAAACCTTCGATGACCTTAACTTCGAGGACAGTACACTCCAATTCTGAGAGATACATGAGCCGATCACTCATGCGCTGCTGCGTGAGATTAACGAGTAGCATTATCATATCTGGGACTCCCTCCCCCGTTATAGCAGACGTAGGCACCAGAGAGACATTGCGAGCGAAATTCTTATTCTCATAATAGAGACAGGCATTGAGGCCCTCCTCCGCAAAGGCAAGGATTGTTTTTGCCACGCGGTCCTCGAATTCCCTTTGGACTTGTCTTGTCTGCTTGGCTAGAGAATCACGGAAGGCGTTATCAGGTGTCGCTTGCCAACTGTATATTCTATCAATCTGGAAATTCGGGTAATCAGACGAATAAAGTTCTGGACCTCAAAGGAAGATACGCACTTTGTTCAACGCCACAATAAAGGGCGTCTTGCGATCACGGAGCAAACGTAGAGACTCCAAAGTTTGAGCTTCGAGGCCATGCATAATATCAACAACAAGAATGGCAATGTTGCACAAGGAACTACCACGGGAACGCAGATTCGTGAATGACTCGTGTCCGGGTGTATCAATAACCAGCAGACCAGGTATATTGTACACTTGTGTACCTTCCTACTCAAAAAGTAAGTTGATGGATGCTTGGGCTTGGATTCCTGTTCTCAAACCTTATTCATTACGGCGGTTTTCTGTTTGATAGCATCGACGGGGAAGTATGTTGCGCCAATTTGTTGAGTGATACCGCCAGCTTCACCTTCTTGCACGTTGGTTTGACGGATCTGGAAGAATATGAACCACGGGAATGACCACCGTGAGAGGCAAGACGGACCTTGTCCAGTAGTTTCGTCTTGCCAGTATCGACGTGACCAAGAATACAGCAGATCGGGCTGCGAAGGTTATCTTTGCTACGCGCAGCAAGAGCTGCTTCATGTGCCTTTGCACGCCGCTCTGCAGCCTCTGCTTTCCTTTGAACAGCCATCTTCTGGGTAAGCGTAAGCTCTTCATCAGAGGAATCTTCATTGGAACCCCCCTCCGAGTCTGAGTCCTCCATTGAATCTTCTTCATCGTCTAAGTCAGACGCCGCTTCGTCTTTTAAGACAGTTATTGGAATAATCTCTGCTGGGGAATTGGTGACCTTAGCTTCAGTTCCAGGTGCCTGACCAGGAAGGATAGGTTTTGATCCAGATTCGCCGTTCAGAGCCTGCTCCTTGGTTGGTGCAGGCTTGGCTACGTAGCAGAGGACATTAAACAAGGTCCCTGGTATGAGTGGCCTACTCTTACCTTTTGCGGCGAGTTTATCGGATTTGCCAGTGGCCGCAAGTGGCGCTGGTGCTGGTGCTGGTGAAACGTCCTCCTCGTCCGTTGACACATCCCAGGAATCTTTCACATCTGGAGTAGCAAGCTTTTCTTCTTCGTCGCTTGAAGCATCCCAGGAATTTTTAACCCCAACCTGGGCTGACCCTTTCTCCTCTTCTGAGCTCTCCACCAAATGTGATTTCGACCTTTCCTCGTCTCCGGACTGAGGCACTTTGATAGATCGAGAAGTGGGCTCCGGTGTCCGTGATCTTGACTCCGGTGTAAGGGATGTATCTTTTTGTCCGACAGGTTTCTTCTTCCGGCTACCGTACACAACTTTCCTAGGTGCTCCACTACTTGAAGTCAGTTGTAAACCTTCAATTTGGACTCCGGAAGCCAAAAGAGCTTGTTTCCGGAGCTCTGCGTTCCTTTGTTCCTCTTTTTGTTTTTTGGTGAGAAGACGGCCCTCCTTCCTCGCAAGCTCACGTTTGACCTGAAAGAAATCTGAACAACCTTCACTAGAATCAGTAATCGACGTTTGTTACCTTCTCCTTCTCCTTCCTCCGTTGTTTTTCTTCTTCTTTTTTACGAGCTTCTTCCTCAGCTTTCCTTTCCTCTTCTTCAATACGCTTTCTCTCCTCTTCCTCGCGCCGTCGAGCCTCCTCCTCCAGACGCTTATTTTCTTCTATCCTAGCCCTCAAGGCATCGATAGCACTCCTCTTCTTCCCTGTAGGCAGTGCTTGCATCGGGGCTGACTCTTCATCCTTCTTTGTTTTTTTCTTCTTTTTCTTCTTGTCTTTCGATGTTGTGCCAACCAGTTGTTCCTCATCATCCTCAGCCTTCGCTTCATCCTTCAACTTTTGAGGCCCTACAGGTACGGGCAGTGTAGACTCTGTCAATATCGTTGAAGCATCAGTCATTGCCTCCGTTTTTTTTACTGCAGCCTGGACTTTCTTTTTTGCCTAATGAAAGAAAGGCATTGAGTAGTTCGTACAATGTCCCGAGAACCTGCCAGACCTTCTCGCGCTCTTTCTTGAGCTTTTCTTTCTCCTTTTTGGACAAAATCTTTGGGCCAGAGTCCTGGGCTTGCTCCTGTGCAGGGATCCTCTCCTGCAATTCCCCTGCACAAAGATTAAACAGCGAAAGCTAATTAAACTCAACCATGACGACACACCAGTTGGATGAGCAACCTCTTCCTCTTCTACAATTGCTTTCCCTTTCTTCTTCCCCTGCTTTTTCTCTTCCATTAGCCTCGACTCCTCATCAGAGAGATCTTCTGCAGCAGCTTCAATCCCATGTTTCGAAGGAACTGGATCATCTGTGTCTTCCGGAACACTTTCAACGGGTAGACCCAGTACGCTCACTTTGGCTTTCTTGATGTCCTTCTTGTCCTTCTTTTTAGTCTTGTTGGCCCTTAGCAGAGACTGTTGATCAAAGTGGGCACATCTGATAATGACGATTGACATTGTTCCACGCACCATGAGTCCTCCACCACCATCTCCGTCATCCTCTAGTGCCCCAGCATCTTGAGTATCAATGAATGCTGAAAATGCTGAGAAGCTGTTTTTCGGTTCCGGTGACGAGCCACCTTCGTTGTCGGAAACATTCATTGAAGTAGTCATGCTTGGTTCTATGGTTTCGCCGGCCTTCTCCCTGAAGTGTAGGACGGGTTCAAGAGCGATCACACTTGATTAGATTAAGGGTATACTGACCAGTAGTCGTCGTCATTCTTCTTCCCCTTCTTTCCTTTGTTCTTTGGAGCCATGGGTAGTGTTTCCTGCAAATATCCTTTACAGACAGACTGGGGCCCAACGAGACTGCAGTAGTTCGGTAGAAAATGAGGTGATCGCCACATCACACATGGGCGGCTTCCCGGCCCGAGTACTTTGATCACTCCAGCGATGGGACTCCTGACAATTATCAGGAAAAACAGACGAAGGGAAAAGGAAATGAGACTTTTGTTCTTGTAAGCATCAGAAATCCCGTCTGCCCGGACTAAAGCCTATCCTTCCCCAGAGGCCTTGATAATGCAGGGAAAACTACGATCCTCAAGAAACTCAGTGGCGAGGACATCATGAGCGTTAGCCCAACTCTTGGCTTCAATATCAAAACCTTTGCCCATGGAAAGTGAGTTCTTGGAGGCTTCTCCGCAGCAACTACTTCGAACTCTATTGTTAGGTATACCCTTAATATATGTAAGATCCCACCGTTGCCGTCCAGAGTTCTAACACTTCTTGAAGACAACCATAACTGAACGCCCAGCCTTCTTTAGGGGATGTCGGTGGTCAGCGGACACTTCGACCATACTGGCGTAACTATTTTGAGCAAACTGATGCACTCGTGTGGGTCGTCGACTCGAGTGATAGGATGAGAATATGCGATTGTAGAGATGAATTGCATAGCCTCTTGACAGAAGATGTGAGAGTCCCACTTCTTCTTACACTCCGGCTCTTTAGCCACCTGCTCATATCGACAATCATCCCTCCTCAACAGCGACTAGCGGGAGCCTCTTTACTCGTATTTGCCAACAAACAGGATTTGCAAGGATCAATGACAGACGCGGAAATCCGTCAAGTAAGCACGTAGAAATTCTCTGCATTCCTACTCTTTGCACGAGGCGGCGCTTAACAGTACTCCAAATCGTGTTTGCCCCGTAGGCTCTCGAACTAGACACTATTAAATCCCACAACTGGAGGATCTCCCCTTGCAGTGTGATCACCGGAGAGAACCTGGTGTCTGGTTTAGATTGGGCTGTTAACGATGTTGCAAGCCGACTATACTATAGTTCCACCTCTACACAAGATAGCGATCAGACAGCACCCAGAGTCACTGTGGCTTAATACAAGTCAACCGCAATCTTCACGCTCTTTTAGGCTCCTCAACTAAGTTAAGAGGTTTAAGTTCCTGGACTACGAAGAAATGACCGCCCATTTTTTCTTCGTTCTTCCGTTGAAGTTAGTTTTCAGCTCGCTTATCTGAACCCTTGAATGGTAGAACACATACACTTTAACTCTAGAGACTCTGGAATTTTGACGGAACACCCCTGTTCCGCATTCATCACTCGAATTCCCCCAATATTCAACCTTTCGCGGGGATGAATCGCGAAGAGCCGCTTACGTTGACTGGTTTTTAAGCAAGACAGAATACACCCACCCCCTGTGCTTGGTCTTCTTCGTGGCACTGGTTCCGTGAACAATAGCGAATACACTGGTGACAAACGGTGCTGTTTCCATCTATGCAACATCTGTGCATTCTTTTCAATTCACTAAGCTTATCAAAATCCTATTATTCAGTTGTTGTACCAGCTCAACGTAGAGAGCACCTCCCCCGACCCAAAATTAGTAGGATTCTGACCCAGGATACCCTGTATCTCATTTCCTAGGTTTCAGAGTCAGTTTCTTGTTCACTTTCAGTTTCTATGTTGGATGATAATTGCCGAGAATCTGAGGCAACTATCGCTTTCTTTTTCGCACTGTCCGTGTTGTGACCGTACTTATTTGGACCCCATGAGATTTCATCTCAGAATGACGGCGATCACCTTTCCTTGTGCTAGGGCGAAACGCGACAGCTAGGCTCGTACGAATATTCAAAGTTTGCAATCTCATGGTTCCACGCTTATTAGGATCGACTGTTGTCAGTTTAAACAACCCCTAGGTAGTGAATCGCCAATGCCCAGGCGAGAGTTCGAGGTAGTACAGGAAACCATTCATAAATTAATCAGCTCGTCTAGAGCAGGCCTGTCGGGATTTATTTATTTATCGAGAACTCGAACAAAATGGCCACTGGAAACACGAGCTCAGGCATTCCGAAATCATGTGGATCGACATACAATGTCTGAACCATCATAAGCGTGAATGGTAGGAGCAACACATGTGTTCAATTTCGTCACTATCCGTGGAGATGCACTTTGCGCGTGCAGATTTTGGGTCGTGATGCTTAGGGACACGCGCTCGATCATTAGCACCAACAGGCTTGACAACGACCAGACCGGTCAATGGAGCCCATTTCAAAGCTCTGCTAGGTAACCGGTTAGATAGCCCCTCATCGCTGAAATTTCTTCTTCAAGTCATGAAAGGTTACTATTGCTGGATTTCTCAATCAACTATCCGAGGGCGATACCCAGTTATTGGCGATAAACATCAAGCGCCTTCTAGTCTATTACAGACACTGTCTGTTAGAATTAGTGCTACTATCTTACTTTATTCGCTTATTGGAAATATTGGCTCAACAATGAGATCGATTTACTGGGGTCTTCCCTTGAATAACCTCTGTTGGAGTTTGAAGAGCTCTATCTTCTCGGATTCCCAGCGGCGTAGTGGCAACTGCAACGAACGATAAACGGACAGGATGTGCCAGCAGAGAGTACAGTGATTAACTTAAGGTTTTAGAACGTGCGTAAAGTGTAAATGGAACCGGTGTCCGTACGGACACTTCACCAACTCCGCACAGTGTACAACTGTTTGTTTGTGAGGGATGGATTGTTCTAATAGTTACTAGTTATTCATCCCTTCAATCACTCATCTCAGACGAAGTCGCCGTGCGGGTCTCTTGAAAGCCTCAGTGAGCTCCTAATTCCCACGTCAGTTAACAGTTTCTGCACTTGGATTGCCATATATCGCGAGGTGACAAGGCTTAGATCCAGTTTCTCCGAGGCTTAGCAGGCATCAGTTGAATGCTAGAGTTGATAATCTCACGCCGGCATTTACTTACGGTACTCGATCCGAGTAACGGAGGATGTATATCACTATAAGTCATGTCCGTGACCATCGTTCCCTACTGTCAAGTGATTGGACCACTGTTTCTCATCAAGAAGGCTTCAAGTGATAGGATCCATGATCCAAGATATGATATCATTTAACTGAGTTGTCAAAAGCCACGAGGGATGTAATTGATAATGTTTTGAGTCCCAGAAGGGTATAATGGAGTTATAAACACCCTGTGACGGTTTAGCGACGGCCAGAAAATACGTGTCTGCTTATTCCCGTGGTTTCCACTGAAATATGAGCTATTTAGGGATCATTAGAAAAGAATCACTGTATGTGTAGCGGCTTGAATAGGAAGACACTTCCCTATCAGATGAGACGGAATTGAAATTGCCTCGATCGCAGGCAACTTCTTGCCTGCGAAACCGAGGGACTAGCGGAATTTCTGAGCCCTGTACAAGTGTGGAGAGACGGGCATTGCAGTCCACTCAACGGTCCTACTCACCGTCAGTTGAAGGCTGCCATTTGTGCATTGAGTTGCATATTGAATACTGAAGGAATTCCTCCCAGACTAGACACCTCTATAGATTGCGAGGAATCGGAATATTTATTTTCACTATAAGGAGGCGAAAGTACAAACAACAAACAATGTTTGATTGACCTAGGGACGCCTCGGTAACCGGTCGATCACACTTCCAGTGAAGAGCCAACAAGTGGATACAGGACCGGGTAAACCGTCACGCAGCTCAGATGAATTGGAGAACAGGATTCAGCTCAATCACCCTGACAGAGACGAGTCTGAGAGCAGGTTTCTTAGATGTGTCACTCTCATATGTTCACACGCCATAAGTTTTCATCACCTCATGGATTGCAGCTACGTAGCCGGTTGGATTTTGGTTCGTTGTCACGGACTACCAGTTCTCAGAACTCCAGGTATACCATAGAGAGAAAGTTATGTGGTGGCGAAGAGCTTTCCCAGGATATTCTCAAGGACATGCGAAAGGGGGGTCAAAAGTCGTTTTGGGGGAGACTCTGCAACAGTCCAACGTTATTTCTGGAATAGAAGATCCTAATTTGAAGAGGCAGTCAAAAGGTTATCGAGATGCAGAGGTCATCCGCCCAATTGGGATCAGATTCCGCTGGAGATATTTTTGATTAGGATTCGGAGCCTGGGACGTGAAATCTTTGGATTCTGATGTTGATTGCACTCAACGTCCTGGATAGTTTGAGGCCAATACCAGCGATCGTAAGTGATATTAGCTGTGGACTTGACTTCAAAAAGTTAGACTGACGAGAGTTTGAAGCAGAAATGAAGAATGGGAGTTGGCTGTGAAATCGCAAGTTGTTGTAATGATCGAGTGCCCCGAGGAAGGAACATGTATTGATGAGTTTTGTGTGAAAATGATGCATCTTTTGCCGGTGCGATTCATCTGGCTGCGATGCATCTCTCGCGAATCCTCCCATGCAGAGTTGTTGGCAGCACTAGTGTTACCTTGACAGATTCGTGCATAGATTGGGAAATCTCCCGATCTTAATGCTCGTATGCCCGACGCATATAAAAATCCTCTCCCTGTCCTCATTTTCGACCAACCAACATCTCCTCTTCTATCTCTTCTCCAAGATGTCCACCTCGCTCCAGCAATCTTGTGTCCAATTCCCCACTACCTCTAAAGCTCTCCCGTCGAGCTCGTTCTTCTCCCTTTCAAGCCTCAGCCCAAAATCATGGCTTGTTGCTCTCGGTATGCGTTCATAGTACGTAGCGTACTGGCTTAGATCTTACTTTGCCCACTCTAGCCCGGAGCTCAATAGTAGCTGTTCTCGACGACGCTATAAACGTGGGCCACCTCACAATCTCCGATTCAGAAGGGACACACTATTATGGCAACCATCAAAAGGGGTGCAATGACGTCCATATCAAAATTACAAATGACAATTTCTGGCTACGCATACTACTGTAAGTATTCAGCATTTGATTATGCTCCGACTCCCTTGCTCATGACCTGATGCAGATCAGGAGACTTGGGCTGTACGTTCCTGCTTCCTTTCACATTTCGGGTTCATTTGACCTGAGTTTCATGTTCGCAGTCAGTGAGGCATACATGATCGGCGACGTTGAAGTATCATCTCTCAAAGGCGCCATGAACGTAAGCCTTGTTGTTGATGCTCTGTAATGGAACTGACCTTTTTTCTCTAATAGCTTTGGCTCGACAATCAGACAGGGATGGAAGACACCCTCTCGTCCACGATTGCAAAGGTGTCTTCTGCCATTTCTGGCCTTTACAATAGTTTCCTTGGCCAAACTCGCTCTCAGGCAAGACTCAACGCTATTGCCAGCTATGATCAGTCAAATGAACTGTTTAAGGTAAGTCTCGTGTTTCATCGATACCTTGCTTGGGCCTCACCTTTTCCAGGCTTTCCTCAGTAGGGAGATGATGTACTCCTGCGCCCTTTGGTCCGACGCGGAGGGTGGTGTGCGTGGTGACCTTGAAGATGGTCCTGCCCCAGGAGACCTGGAGGCTGCTCAGCTACGCAAAATACACCATGTTTTACAGAAGGCACGAGTTAAGTCTGGTGATCGCATTCTTGAATTCGGAAGCGGTTGGGGTGGTCTAGCAATTGAGGTCACTTTTTTTCTCTTCCAGGGTCAAAAAAATACTAACCATTTACACAGGCTGTTCGCAGCTATGAATGCGAAGTTGACACGTTGACGCTCTCTGTTGAACAAAAGGCCCTTGCAGAGGAGCGAATTAAGGCTGCAGGTTTCGAGGATCGCATTCGTGTACACCTTCTCGATTACAGAGAAATACCTGCAGACTTTGAGAAAGCATTTGATGCCTTTGTGTCAATTGAAATGATTGAGGTTAGCAAGCTTGAGGTTATTTCCTTGACGTCCTCTGATGACAATCGGTTTAGCATGTCGGCCCAAAGTACTATGACACTTACTTCAAGTTGGTCGACTTTGCTCTCAAGTCTAAAGATGCCACAGCCGTTGTCACGTCTTCAACGTTTCCAGAGTCGAGATACACTGGTTATCAGTGGGTATTTTCGGAAACCACTTTCAGACATCAGGGCTCACTAGCTGCATCCCTTCTCAGAGCCGAAGATTTCATGCGTCGCTATATGTGGCCCAACTCTTCCCTACCATGCGCGACTGCCCTCATCACTGCCATGAATACCGGCTCGCAGGGCCGTTTCACTCTTGAAGGCGTTGAGAATCATGCTGCTCGTAAGTATAAAAGCATATTCTATCCCATACATACTTTGACTGACAATTGATGCTCAGATTATCCCCGTACTCTCCGTGAATGGGGCCGTCGTCTCGAAGACAACCTTACTCAGGACCTTGTTGCCAAAGACTACCCAGCGTTAAGCTCTCGTGCAGACTACGATGCATTCAAGCGCAAATGGCAATATCTCTTTGCCTACGCTGGCGCTGGCTTTGCAAAGGGCTACATTACATGTCATATGCTAACATTCATTCGTCAAGTGAGTCTTGTCGGTTGTTGAGCTTCCGAGTAACTCATTAATAACATCGTTATTTTTCAGAATGACACCCCCGAGTTCTGCGATTGAAACAGTTTTTCATCATCATGTGGACTCTACCCTGCGAAATGGAATGATACCCTATGCTTTACTTTGCAGGCCATCCTATCCTTATTCCCCTCTTCCATTTTTCACTGCTCCATTTTGCTTCTACCTTCGCGACCAATTCTCGACCAATTCTCTAGATGACCTAGTTCAGTACACAGATTTTTATTGGAGCCTGGACTCCTGGCTTGGAAGGAGCTTCGTATTCAACAACAGCAAATACTATTTCATTTACTAATTTCTATCTCCCATTCTTATGCTTAACTAGGATCTCTCACTGTATCATTAAGCACAATACATTTTTCTATCTTTAGTTGACCAGGTCTTCTTGAGTGTTTCGGTGACTGAGAAGTCAACAACATTCATCATCGCTGTTTTGACGCAGCCCTATTTAGTTTGTATTCAAGTTAGGCCCTGACTCGAGCTGACTCGAGTTGGTTACCACCCTTATTTAATTGTAAGCCTTCGCTAACGGCCGAAGTGCGGAGAATGAGAATAAAAGCGAGACAGTGGTCCAGTTAACTCGACCGAAGCGAACTTCATAGTTCCTTAACCAAGTAAGAAAGATATTCCATCACTCGAAACAATCTGAAATGACCGGTTAACTTCGCATGAAATGGTCCCCCCCTTGGTTTTCTCTTCCTCCTCAGATTTGAACTTTCAATTTTTTCACGAAAAGCGCTTCAGATAATAATTCAGTTGTTTTATAAACACAGAGTGCAAATAACTCAGACCTGCACTGTGTAACTGACTTGGCGTGTGGTTAGAGTGATAACTCATCATGGGAAGAAAGAAAAACTTGGATGAAGTATATACTCGTAGCCCAGCTATTGTCTGTTATCAAGAGGTTATCAAGAGATCATCAATGGTGGTAGTATACACAAGTTGCCACACTTGCATCACTTGTATAATGTGGCAACGCGGAACCTTCACTGCCATAAAGTCCTGCACTTCAACCAACTATGTGATAAAACTGGAGTGCTAGTGCTGGTGATGAATAAGAGGTCCTAGCAATCTTAGAAACTGCTAATGATAACTCAGGAGTCACCCAGTAGACTGTGGACAACTGGGAGTCAAAAGCTGTACATAATGTCTTGAAGTGAAGTCCACACCGGCTATAATGAGGCTGCACAGAGGACATCTAACATTATGGCTCCTAGTGCATGATCTGTATCCTATATGACTCTCATAGATGTCTCTTCATATGAATACCTACTTGCTGCTGCCCTTTACAGCGTTGTTCCTCTCTTCAGACACAACAATTCCTAGATTACTCATGACACTTATGTTCTGGACCAATCTCAAATTCCTGATCTCCCTAAGGATAAGTAGGGATGAGCAAGATAACGAGAAAATAGCAATAGGAATTGATGTGCATGAAAAATAGAATAGAAGATAGCAAAAAAAGAACTAAGAAATGCTGACAAAAGGTTGAGGAAATCTTCATACACTGAGTGTACAGGTATGAATCACATGGTCATTCAGAGGCATCATATTGCCTAGCTGCTTTTCGCCTTCTTAGTTCTGTTTGTCCACGCAATTCTGTTTCAACACATGTACAGATACATATTGAAAATATGATGGAACTTAATGGTCTTCAAAATCATATCAAGTCACATGCAGCACTTGTTTGATTTTTGATACTACACTATATGCTCTTGTGGATCGATGCAAGATCTCTTACCAGGTTTCATCCCAATCCCAAGGATCCTGCTATATTTGAATTTCGTCTAAGATATTTGGGCTGGGCACCATCACTAGATGTCAATGTCACAGGTCCTGAACCTTAGAACTAATCTACCCTCAAGTATCGTTATCGTTATCTTGTGAAAAATTCGTGGAATTCGAGGATTCTAGCTTGGGGAAAATGTCTTCTGCTCTACCGAGTCGGCACCGTAACCCTCCCGATCTAGAAATAAAGTGGCAAAACAATATATACATATATGTATGTGAAAGAGAGGGGGGGGTCAAGGGGATAATGTCTGGTTTCGAACCGGACCCTGAGTATGCTGGAGGAGGCACAAGCCCAGTGAGGTGGTCCAGTAAGGTCGACAGTGCTTACAGGAGAAGAAGTGCAGCCCCACGGGACCTATGTAGAAGAGAACGATTGTTGTAAGAAGCTGGGTGATGTGATGCCATGTAGAAGATTGATTGGTCGACTCAGGCATTGGTGAGAACGCACAGGAACTGAGTCTTATACTTTATATCAAATCATGAATGACAGAAAATGATGTCTGCGGAGAAATGTAGCTGTCCGGAGGCATCGCACGAGAGAGAGAGAGAGAGAGAAATTAATACTCCTGTTGTTCAGCGAACGAATTCAGTCAGGAATCTACTGAGCATCTTGAGACCAGTCCTATCGATCATTTACAAAAGAGCCTCAAAGCTGAATCATATCCACTTCAACCGGCTTCCGTAAAACAGACCAGAAAAAAATAGCTCTTCCAAAGAAGAAGAAGAGACAAGGGGGCTGTACCAGCATATGAAGATACCGTCTCGAAGGCGTCATTTTTTCACACCCGGAGGAGAAAGAACAATTAAATCCAGGATAGGAAAAATTAAAGAAACAGAAACTCGGAGATTGATTGATTTAATACATGAAAAAAAAAACAAGAGCGTTTTTGACAGAATACGGAGAGAGAGTGGAGAGAATATAATATACAATCTATCTCGATTAGATGATTTCCTCTCACAAAGCTGTCAATGTTAACTACATTAATCAAGCTCAACGGTGTCAAAAAGAAAGAAGGCTTCCATTCTGTCAGTTTCTCTCTTTCTCGCTCTCTCTCTCACACACATCCATCCATCCACACGTCAAGATCCCTTGGGAAAGACAGAGAGGGGAAATCTGACCAGATGTGTAGTCGAATCTCTTCTTCTCTTCTTCCCCGGTATCATGACCAAGAATGAGACACAGTGATGGTCGTTTTTAGGTCCCTCCCTCTCCATACGGAACAGAACATGTGGAGTCGCTAAATCAAGCTCAAACTTTCATCTAGTAGTTTCTGAAAGATATGATATGTATGTCAAATACGGCATGTAGTTTATTTTCACACAGAGGATGTAGAGCCGACAGTTCCTTCCGGAGTTAGTGATACATAAACATATGAATAGATTGCAGAAAAGAAGTCCCATGTGGTGCAGATTTTCCAACAGATGAATATATATATCTATATATAGAAAGAGCGAGAACGAACGAAACCAAACGCTCAAGAACTTAACCCGAGAGAGAAAAAAAAAAGATCCGATTAAGCAGCTGATAATCGAGTGGGATCTAGTTTAGTCGTCCATGATTGAAGTTCTTTCAGATTAGGCGCAGCGAACGCATGCGAATTCGACGCCGTAAATAACGTAAACGAGTTCAACTTCTATCACACACACCGGGGAAAAAAGTCAGAAGATGCCCCAGCAAGCAAAAACTTCTCCACACTCACTCCAAGTAGAGATTCCTTTAGAGGATCATTCTGAACATTAACACCAGAAAGACTAATAATACCCAACTCTTCTAGCTCATTCGAATGCGCATACATATGGAGATACGGTCTAGAAATCACATCAATAACTATCATCATATCTTTTCGCTGATGCTTTACCGTCTTAGGGCAAACCATCGCTTTTCCCATGTGTTTTGATTAGCATCAATGAGTATCAGCAAATGACCCTTCTTCGTTGCTGCAGTATCACTATCAAAAAATCCATCTCATCAGCACTATTACCAGAAACAGAGAGAGAGAGAGAGAAAGAAGAAAGAAAGAAAAAGACTTACACCCGAGACACAACCCTAGTTTCAGAAACGTACTTTACAGATCTGTCTCTATTCTTCCTCTGCTTGATCATCTGTTCAGTATCAGAATCCTGACTGAGAACAATCTTTACAAACCAACCCCCCAAAAAACCCATCAACACCCACACCTCCATTTTTCAATCACAAAAAAAAGAACTCACCTTGGCACGATAACCCAACCGCTTTTGCCATAGTTGAATCATCCGTCTCAAAATATCCTCCGCCTTCCAAATCGAAAAACAAGCATCATCATCATGAGGTCGATGGACCTGCCGACTCACCGCACTCGCCATAACAATCACTCTCATTGCTTGTACATCCGCAGACCGTCGTTCCGTCATCACTAACCTCTCATAATCCTCTACCACCGTCAAACTCCTAGGTTTCCAGCTACATATCCCAAGTATCTCTTCTCCCCTCACGTACTTCTCCGACGTGTCCAACCTCCACAAATCGTTAACCGATCTCGTCAAAGGCGGCGTCAACTTGACATTAAATAATGTACTGGTCTTGGCCAAAACCCTGATAGACCCTCCAAAAAACGTCAAAAATCCTGACGACGACGACGATCTTGACGAAGGTCTGGTCGCATCACGCGCACATACTACCACCCCCACATCCATTCCAAACTCCACCGGCTCCTCACAGATCTCCACATCTACACCCCACACGATCCTCAACATAACCCTCCGATTTGACCCCGTAACACAATTCAATAACTCTGAATCATGCAAACTCGAATCCCACAACCCTTCTGCCCTCAACAACCCCGTTCCATCAGGTCTAAACTCCAACCTCTGCTCCTTCTGCAAAGCCAATGTCACAAACGCTTTCGAGCTTGATTCACGTATTACATGAGATTTCAAGTCTAGGATCCTGACATTCCCAATCTTCATCTTGGTCACTTCCCTCCAAGGTAACTGTTGTCCAGAATTTGAAGAAAGCTCAACCACAATCCTTCGTTGAAGTCCTTGATGTATTGAAAATGCTCCTGGATCAACACTTCCTTGTGAGATCACTGGTACACCAACATACTTTCCATCCAACCCCAATTCACAAATTTGCATCCAAACTACAACATCATGCGTTTGCGCTACCACGAAATCGTTCTCAGATCGACGCATCACCGGTTGAGAGATACCACCAGTAGAAGCAGTAGCACCAGCAGTAGCAGTAGCAGTTGTAGTCGATGTCACAGTTGTTCCAAGCGAAGATGCCTGTGAATCTGATGGGGCCACAGACAAATGGGACCCAGAAGAAGACCCAGAAGAAGACTGCGAAGGAGAAGATGTCGAAGCAGACGTCGAAGACGACAAAGAAGAAGAAGAACCATCATCCTTTTTCCGCTTCTGTTCTCTCATCTCATCCCATCTCTCCATACGCTCCAAATACATAGGTTTAAGCGATGCGAAAAACTCAATCGGCGCATACCCATGCCGAAAATGGTTCACTACCTTTGAACTCGCAACAACATTAAAACTTCGTTGGAACTTGAGATCAGATAGTGACCCGTGCTCCATCTCAACCACAGTAGACGGAAACACTTCTTCGCTTATCCCCTTCTCCATCGTCGTCGTCACCGTTCCTCCCACCAACGACGATAACCGAACTTGTAGATGAACAGCCGAAAAATCATGCGACAAAAACCCCTTGACACAATCCACCGTCAATACAAATGAAAGCTTCGTCCCAACAGGTATTGTCCCAGGTACAGGCGTTCCTGCTCTCATCGAAGCCCCCACCAACGACCCATGCTCATTCCTATACTTCATCGGTACTTGCAACCCCACTAATTTGATTTCCACCCTACATGATCCAATCGCTTCCGCAGTATACCGACAAAAAATCGGTACAATCAAACGAGACGATAGCCTCTTCAAAAGCGGAGCGAGCGAGATGAGCGCATTACCGATAAATGAGTATTCAGGGGGTGGAGAATCATAAAACGGCTCATCCGAAGAAAAATGCTGGGTATACAATGGTCGATCGATAAACGTCGTGAGATTGCGCATCCGTTGAAGCTGTTGTTGTAGACGATCTAGGGACCATACATAGATAGCATTGTGCTTGTAATCGATAACTTTGATGGCGACGGACGGTTGGGTATTCGAACGCAGTATAGAATCTGCAACGTCCCCGAATTGGTCTAGCCCTGTTATACTATCAACTGCCGAAGTGGGAACTGCCAATGACCCTCCCGAAGCGATAGCAAAATTATAGGAAACCCGTTTCCCCAATTCGTTACTATACGCACACCAAAAAAAAAGAAAAAGAGTCAATATACTGCACCATACCTGCACATCATCACAACATCCACCCACTCACCTGATAACATTAGCCTCCTTCACCACAACTGCATTTGTCAAAATCGTTTCCGCCATTGAAAACGATCTATGCGCTCTCCACTTATCCAATACCTTCCTAATCAACCTCAACTGTCTCGCAGAATAGATGACAAGTTCATGACCATCGTTCCCTACTCCAATCGATTCCAAGTCGGACTCTCCTCTCGCCCGTGCGTCTATCATCCTCTTCATCCGTTCACGTACAAGTCTCAATTGATGTTCCACATGTTCCTTCTCCGCAATCAAATCCTCCGTCTCTAGTGAACCATCCTCCATCTCACGTAACCTAGGTTGTTGAACCTCCCTTATCTGTGTCGTCGTCAAACTCGATTCCTCCATCATAGCCCAAGGACTCGATTCATCCATCAACGCCTCGCCAGAAGCCTGGAAATCAGCTCCTCTACCACCCCCTTCACTCCAAATATCATCCGCATGTGAAAGACTACTCTCAGGTCGTCCCTTTGAATTGGTATCCCTCAACGTCTTTACTCTTGTGATCTTCTCAAACAACTTGTTGAGATCATCATCTGCGAGATTATCCAACGAAGGATCCAAACCCAATCGTGCAAACGCAGCTTCACGTTGAGCAAATGTCCAATCAACGTCTGCTTGTCCTTCGTCATCAGATGAAACTATCGTTGACATAGGACGTGGTGAGCTTTCTACTACGCCGGCTCCTGAGTCGGCTACAGAAATGCTCATATGCAGGCTAGATTTGGCGGTTGCGCGATCCCGTTTCTTCCGTACTTCTTCGGGATTGTTGAATCGGAAAACATGGTTGTCACCTGATAGAGTATGTGAGCGTATGAATATGTGAAAGGGGGGAGAGGGGGGTTCTGTAGTAATGTACCCAAGATGATTCGAAACCCAGAACGAAGTTTATAACTCTACACATCGTGTCAGCGCGCGCAAGTCCATTCAAAAAAACAAACAAACTTGTGCTCACCTGCCCTGACGCGATTTGTTTGCCGTTCAGAAACTAATCCCTGAATCAGCAATCAAAAGCACAACAACAAAAATCTCGAAGTGTTACCGTGATACTATCCTGCATACCCTGAATCGTGACTTTTCCATCTACATTATCAAAATGACAATGTTCTTCCAAAATTTTATCGCCACTGAGTCGGATCGCAGCGGGTTTCTCGCTGTCCATTCGTCCAACCTTGATTCATCTTCAGCGTGTGTGTGTGTATGAGAGAGAGTCGTGGTTTCTATTGTACGTACGACGGTCTTTCCAGGTTTGATCTGGTATATCAGACATTCACTCATGAGTGGATCTTGAGAACGATTTGAGTTGGAGGCATCTATTTGCAAGAGAAACCATGGACACGTACCCTCGTTCTAATGGTCATTCCATCACCAGTCAATAAAACAGCACCAGGGGGAATGACATACCAGATTGACAAGATGGGGCATCTACAACCATGATCAACGACCGACTTTGGTAAAATAAGAATAAATTAAAAAAAATCCAGTTCACCTTCTTGGGCGTATGGACACCCACCAAGTTTTTCTCGACTGTGATACCCAATTCCTCCAACGCTCTCTCCCTCTCTTTTTGAACTTCCTGGGTCCTGTGTAGCTTGTCCTCCCAAGTCTCATTCAACTCGTTCATCAACTTTTCCCTCGTCTCCATCTGTTCTTGCAGTTCCGCTTTGGTGACTTTTTTTATAGTTCCGTCTTTAGTTTGATAGGTGACGATCTGCTGAGAGGCTGGGATTTTGGGATCGTACGTTTCTTCGCCTGAGGAGCCGGCTACTCGGGCTGGGAGATGACAAACAGGTGAGTATGACCGATGGGAAGGATGATCACGAGGAAAAATGCACCTCTGAGCATTTCGAGTTCCTCCTTCAACTCTCTCACCAACTTCGCGTTTGGATCCTCATTCACGACGGCCTTGTTCTTGATCTTCTTGGCCTGATCGGCATACCGCAGGGTGCTCAGCGTTTCTTCATAATCAGCCGGAGAAATCGCAGCTATCATGGCCGTTTTGGAGTTTCCACCGAGACTGTCTTTGAGTAACCAGGTAAGGACCTTGTGTGTGGGATGGTCGTGTGAGAAAAAAAGTCTCTCAGATTTCACACTGGGTGGGGACGCACGGAATCACGGTAGGGAATAAACTCGTCTGCCTTTCCTTTCTTGCCTTTTTTTGCTGAGTGGTCTGTGGAAGACTGGACAGCGAGTGCGCTGATGACTTTTCCGAGGGTGGTTAGGGATTTATTGATGTTGGCGCCTTCTTTGAGTCGTTGGCCTGTTGCACCTGTTGAATTGGCACGTTCGGAACCTGCGAGATCGACAAGGCTGTCGAAAAGTGGGAGGGGAAGCGAGTGAATGTGTGTGTGTGTGTGTGGTAGGACAACGACAGACCTGATGCGAGAGACTTTTTCGGTGTCAAGATTGGTATCTGTGTCATGGCGTTTCATGGTGAGAAGCAATGTAAAGACGGCATGTGAACGAGAAGAGCTGGGAATCAAGGTGAGGGGATCTGTCCATGATTGTGATGAGAGAGAGGACGTACGTCTCGTTCATGTTGGTGGCGGCTACCGTCCTGGCCTTGTTGCCTTCATCCATCAAGGTCATCATCTCGTCATAACTTGTGACGACGAGTTTTGACAAATCCTCGACATAGGGGCCTAGACTGGGATGTTCACGAACGCGAAGGTTGCCGGTATTCTTGGGGTTGAGCAAGTCTCGGACTTTTTCATTGTAAATCTGGAGAGAGATGAGGAGCGTTGAGGGAAAGAGAGAGAGACCGTACTTCGATGTAGGCGACTTCAACGGTGAAATGGACGGTTGGGTCTTGGTGTGATTTTACGCGGACGCGTTGGAAAAGTTCGGAACATGTCAGTGGAATGATGCCCTTGTCAGGGCCGTCTGATGCGTACGTGAGCAAGGAGGAGGAGGAGGAGGAGGAGGAGAGAGTAGGAAGACATACAACCCATCATGCTAATCATCATGATGAGCGTGGTGGTGGGAGGACGGGGTGGAGAGGAGCGTACCTATACGACTTGCCAGAACCTTGCGTGAACGATGGAGATGAGGTTTTTTGGGTTTTTGTGATGGGCGCGCACCTGTTTGACCATCTGGGGAGGGAGTGTGAGTGTGAGTTGTGTGATTATTGAGGCAAGAGACTGACAAGCGAGGATACAAGCATTGAAGCCAGCAAAACCGTGATCCAGGAGTTCTTTGCCGAGGTCGTCGTACAAGGTCTGCTGCGAACAGTAGAGAGGGTCGTCTCTGGGGCCTGCACTCCAGTAACTCTTGTCAAAGCTAAAGGACATGGTCTTTCTCTCAGTAGCACGTTTTGAGTCTTGTTGAGAGGCATGGTCGGGGGGGTCGAGAAAGGTCTGGTTGGCATGCATGCGAATGAGGTTTTTTGCGCCTCTTGCAAGTTCTATACAAGCGTGAGAAGGAGGGGGTGGTTCAAACCAAACGACAAAGATACCACGGGTGTTGAGGGGACGACAACGGACGACGACCTTGATGTTGGTGTCTCCGTCAGCCATGAATGATGATGATGGTGGAGGGTGAAGTAAGATTGAACTAAATATAGACTACAACAAAAGGAAATCATCCAACTGGTCATTGTACTGTAAGAGGGTGCGCTTGAGTTTGGAAGCGTCGACCCAAGTGACAAAGTCCTGCATATGCCTAGTGACGAGAAAGGCGGGGTCGGTAATGGTGTGGGGTCCGACACGGACATGGCCCTGTTCGATGAAGCGAGTTGCCTGAAAAGAGAGAGTGTGTGTGTGTGAGAGAGAGAGAGAGAGAGGGTTGAAAGACTCACGGCAGAGACGGTCTGGGCCATTTTGAGCATGCACATGACGACGGGAAGACGCCTGCGACAAAAGGCGGCGACGGAGAGTTTGTTGTCGACGTCGGAAAGGGCAGCCTGGGCATTGAGGAGGCCAATATCGTAGAGCTTGGAGAGGAGAGAGGAAGTGAAGCGGGCTCTAGCTGGGTCAGTGGGAGAGAGAAGGGCGATGCGATGAGCAAAGGCTTTGAGAGAGCCACAAAGGGTGTTGTAGCGATGGTAGTCGTGGGTGTTTTGGACGTGATAGCGACGGAGGACGGCGAGTTCTCTACGACGACGAGACCACTGACCTTGAAAGTCAATATGACATACTGACTTGATTCATTCACTCACCCCAACGAGGTCGGTATGTTTGACGAGTTTTTGTTCGTGGTGGTGGAGAGCACGTGCCATGGTTGCGTCTTTCCCGACGCCCGCGCAACAGCTGCAGCAGATGATGAGCCACGAATCCCGGGCACCGCGAGGACGGCGTGTGCAGGACACGACGGGGCTGAACCAGGGCCTGCTAAGGCTGCTACAATTTTCAGGGATTTTGGCGAGCGAGACGGGGACCAAACTTCAACTGGCCTGGTGGAACGACCTGATCAAGGAATATTTCACTCCCACTGCCTTTATGAAACTCACTCTCTGGAAAGACAACCAACGTAAAGAGGCTAAACCTTTTGAAATCGGCGTCCCTATCCTCCCTCGTTTCTTCCTCGTCACAACTCAGTCTGGCGTCCGCTCCATGTCCCTCGCTCTCGACGGTGCTCGCGAACGTAACATCGCCCCTGGACATTCCATCGTCGAGTGCGTTTCCGCCGTATGGACTTATCGTTATGCCAGCGGTTACTCCGTCACCCTCCGTGGTGCCCTCTCAGCTCACGTTCTCGTCACCGCCACCCCTGCCTCCTATTCCTTCAAGTTTGACGAATTCACCTTTGACGCCAACCTTCATGACAAGTTCATCTCTTTAGACGCCCTCAACGGTCGCCGTCTTCCAGAATCTGCCCGCAGCAGCCCTTGGGTACGTCCCCTCCCACCAGACCATGTCCATGACAGCGAGGACGACACTTTGTGGGACGAGCCCAGACTCCTCATCGACCGTTGTTCTATCCCTGGAGAACCCGTTAATGCCTTTGGCATCCCCCAGGCCACCATGCGTTGTCTTGAGGTCTGTCTCCTTTCCCTCACACGGATGGCCCTCAACCACCCTCTCTTATAGCTTGCCGAAAGTGTCGGCTCCATGGCCGATCTCATTGTTTATTCCAATGAAACTCAACTCGGCCCACTAGGCAAGTGGTCTCTCTCTTTTTCTTTCTCTCTCTCTCTTGACTCTCTCTACAGAAGCCCTCAGGTCCCTCGCCTCCAAAATCAGACAAGATAGCGGTCCATCAACTCCTGCACCCCAATCCACCTATCCACCCCCGCCACACCATCCCAATGCCCCCTTCAACCCTGCCCCCTCTTCCCTCTACACCACCACCCCCTCACAACCCCCCCTTCCTCCTCCTCCTCCTCCTCCTCCTCCCACTACCTCCGCCAATACCACCTCCCAACAACGAACCACCCCTCATCCACCCAGCATCACCCCCTCTCCCGCCGCACCCCCTCTCCATTCACCAGCACACTCTCCTCAAAAAGCACACAAATCAATTCCTCCCATGTCCGGTATCATGTCTATCTCGGCTCCCTCTGCTTCCCACCACCAACAGCAAGCCATGACGACCGCTGCTTCCAGTGGTCTCATCCAAGGTGTTGGCGTGATGCCCGGCCCTGCCCCTATCCAAGCCCTAGGTGCAATCTCAAGCCCAATGGCAGGAATCAGCATGGCAACTGGAACCCCAACCATGGCTCCGGTAAGTTCATTTCCTATTTTCCAGCAAAAAGTCTTCCCCTTCCCCCATAATTTTTCTAACGTTGACTCTCTACATTTCTTGATGCAAAAAATAATAATATAATCCAACGACATTGAATATAGAAAAATACCACAGGGAATTCTCTCCACAACACCCACACACCCCCATTTCATACGCCTCCCTTCAACCAACAACAACAACAACAACAACAACAACAACAACAACA
>Ga0157366_1000257_pt1 | contig 25887 bp, 36 predicted proteins | sample AttbisABBM1_FD_113149 | JGI IMG/M metagenome (GOLD analysis project Ga0157366, IMG submission 113149) | Fungus gardens microbial communities from leaf cutter ant in Botucatu, State of São Paulo, Brazil - Atta bisphaerica ABBM1 | ecosystem: Host-associated > Fungi > Mycelium > Unclassified ...
CCGCTGCGGCGGCAAGAAAGACCTGGAACGGGCCGAGCGCCTGGCCAAGAAACATGCCGCCCCTGGCGGCTAACCGAGCGGTCCCCCGCAACCCCGCCGGCTCGGGGCGGATCGGCCAGGCCTTGCCTGGGACCGTGAAGCCCCGACCACCGGCGACCCATTCGAGAGCAGCACCATGAGCGGATTCGTTGCAGGCGGCACCGTCGCCAGCGGTCAGGTGGTGTCCGACCCCTTCTGGCCGGCGATCGATCTGGACCAGGTCCGCGCACGGCTGCGGATCGACAGCAGCGTCAGCACTGAGAAGCTGAAAGCGGCGGTAATCGCCGCGGCCATCGGCGTCAACCGCGAGCTCGCCGGCTACCGCTTTGCCCAGTCCACCAGCGGCTACGCGACCCTGGCCGCCGTGCCCGCGCTGCTGGTCGACGGCGTCAGCGAGCGTGCCCACCTGTACCTGCGCGCGATCGATGCCGCCACCGCGGCCGAGGTCGCCGAGCGATACCGCAGCTATGACAGCACCGCCAAGGGCGACAAGGACGCCGAAGCTCAGACACCCACCATCGACGAGTACCGGCGGGATCAGCGCTGGGCCATCCGCGACTTCCTGGGCCTGGCCCGGACCACCGTGGAGCTCATCTGATGGCAACCCTCGTGCGCGCCCAGCAAGGCGACACCCTGGACCGGATCTGCCTGCGGCACTACGGGCGCACCCAGGGCGTCACCGAGGCCGCGCTCGAAGCCAACCCGGGCCTGGCCGAACTCGGCCCCATCCTGCCGATCGGCACCCCTATCACCCTGCCAGACGCCCCCGCCCAAGCCTCTGCCGGCATCGCCGCGCAGCAGCCGGTGAACCTCTGGGACTGACCCAATGCACGAGAAACCACCTATGCCCGACCGTCCCGACTCCTGGGCCTGGCTCGCCGCCTGGCTCGAACACAACTGGCCTGCGCTCTATGCCGGGCTGGTGGCTGGTGTCATTGCCGCCCTGCGCATCGCCTACGGCGGCGGCACCCTGCGCCGCGTGCTGCTCGAGGCGCCCCTCTGTGGCGCTCTGGCCCTGGCCGCCAGCCATGGCCTCTCCCTGCTGGGCATCCCTGCCAGCACCGGCCCCTTCTGGGGCGGAATCATCGGCCTGCTAGGCGTCGAGGGCACTCGCGCCGCGGCTAAACGCTTCGTCGAACGCAAGGTGGAAACGCAATGAACCAGTCCAAGATCCTGCTCATCGGCAACCACGGCCTGGCCGTGCGCGAGCTGCAGAAAGCCCTGGCCGCGGCCGGCTTCACCGTCGACCTTGACGGCGACTTCGACGAAGGCACCGAGCACGCCGTCGAAGCCTTCCAGCGCTCGGTCGGCCTGGTGGCAGATGGCATCGCTGGCCCGAAGACCTTCGCCGCTCTGCTCGGCAAGCGCGACCCACTGCACCTGGGCTTTGCCGACCTCGAGCGCGCCGCCAAGACCCTGGGCGTACCCATCGCGGCCATCCAGGCGGTCAATGAGGTCGAGTCCAAGGGCGAAGGCTTCCTGGACAACGGCCGGGTGGTGATCCTGTTCGAGCGCCACGTCTTCTACCAGCGCCTGGTCAAGGCCCACGGCCAGGCCGAGGCCGATCGCCTGGCAGCCCTCAACCCGAACCTGATCAACCCGAAGTCCGGCGGCTACGTCGGCGGCGCGGCCGAATGGCAGCGCCTGACGTCGGCCCGGCAGATCGACGAAGCCTGCGCACTGGAGTCGTGCAGCTGGGGCCTGTTCCAGGTCATGGGCTACCACTGGCAGAACCTCGGCTATACCAGCGGCCAGGACTTCGTCACCCGCATGCAGACCAGCGAAGCCGAGCAGCTCGACGCCTTCGTCCGCTTCGTCAAGGCGGAGCCCGCCCTGCACAAGGCGCTCAAGGCCGGCAAGTGGGCCGACTTCGCCCGCGGCTACAACGGCCCGGCCTACGCCCGCAACCTCTACGACGTGAAGCTCGAACGCGCCTTCGCTCGCTACAGTGCCGCCGCCCCGGCTAAGGACGCCGCATGACACCCCTCACTGACGTGCAACGCCTGGAGCCGCAGGATGGGGAAGTCTTCATCCTGCCAGCCGGCGCGTCCTTCGAGGAGGCCGAGCGCCTTTGCGAAGCGATCCAGACCGCCAAGCCGGGCGTGCGGGCTGTCGTGGTGATCGGCGAGCTTGCCCACCTGGACCAGGCGTCGATGAACCGCGCTGGCTGGTATCGCCAATGATCAGCTGGAAGGAAAAGGCGCTCTTCGCGCTCGTCTTGGCCCTGACGATCGCCGTGCTGGGCCTGACCCTCTATGGGCAGGGCCTGCGCATCGACCAGGCCAACCAGAAGCGCGAGGCCGCTGAGGACCAGGTCACCCAGCTGACCGGCGAGCGCGACCACCTCGCCGACACCCTCACCGAGCAGCGGGCTGCCCAGGCCCAGCTGCAGACCACCCAGAAAGACCTGCGCCGCGAGATCGATGTCCGCCGGCGCCGGATCCAGGAGCTCGAAGATGAAAACGCTGACCTCAAGGCTTGGGCTGGCCAGCCTCTGCCTGCTGCTGCTCGCCGGCTGCGCCAGCGGCCCGTCCTCACCGGAGCCACGGCTTACCGTGAGTGGCTGTCCAGTGGTAACGCGCTGCCAGCTGCCGTCGACCGATCCGCGCAATAACGGCGAGCTCCTGGACGACAGCGGGGCCCTGGAGGCTGCCTGGGCCGACTGCGCCGCCCAGGTCGATATGGTCTATGACGCCCAGCAGGCCCACCCATGAACAAACCCGAGAGCCTCCGCGCTCACCTGCTCGCTGCCGTGCCGGAGCTGCGCCACAGCCCGGACCGGCTGCTGGTCTTCATCGATAAGGGCAAGCTGCGCTGCACCGCGGCGGCCAGCCTGTCCTGGGAATACGGCTACGAGCTGCAGATCATCCTCACCGACTTCGCCGGCCACCCGGATGCCGTGATGCTGCCGCTGCTGGCCTGGGTCCGGACGAACCAGTCCGAGCTCCTGGTCAACCTGGACAAGTCCGCCCAGGGGATCGGCTTCGAGGCCGACATCCTGGACAACTCCAAGGTAGATCTGGCGATCACCCTGCCCCTCACCGAGCGGGTGGTCGTGAAACGCCAGCCGGACGACACCTATCAGCTGAGCCACGTGCCCGAGTCCCCGTACACCGAGTACCTGGAACCGGCCACCTGGCAGGTCTTCGCCGGCGACGAGTTGCTCGCCGAATGGCAATCCGGATCCGCTGGCGACGCCCTGGCCCTAGAAACACCGCAGCCGGGCCGCAGCCGTGGCTGACCTCGAGGCGCTGGAGACCTGGCTCTCACCGCTGCTGCAGAACCTGGACGGCCGCGGCCGGGCCCAACTAGCCCGCAAGGCTGCCCAGCAGCTACGCCGCAGCCAGCAGCAGCGGATCCGCGCCCAGGAGAACCCGGACGGCTCGCCCTTCGAGGCACGCAAGCCGCGGGATCTGCTTGGCAAGAAGGGCCGCATCAAGCGGCGTATGTTCGAGAAGCTCAAGATGGCCCGCTACCTCAAGGCCAAGGGCACACCGCAGCAGGCGGTGATTGGCTTCGCTGGTCGAGTGTCCCGCATCGCCCGCGTCCACCAGTACGGATTGAAAGACCGGGCTGACCGTGGCGCCCCCGAGGTTCGCTACGCCCGCCGCGAACTGCTTGGTCTGTCTGACCAGGACCTGCAGCAACTCCGCGACTCGCTCCTGGGTGGCCTACTCGATTGAGCTCATGACATAGCTGTCTCGCGCCTATAATCCTGATCCTACTGCCTGATGCTGTGAGGCGTAGTACATGCGGTCCAGAAGTCTCAGGCGATGCTCTTGCTCGAGGCCGAGTCTCTTTCGCTCTCTAACGAGCAGCATCTCGATGGATTCGAAACATGGGTGCATCCTCGGGGTACGCGCGAGAAGAACTTCGTACTTTTCTACCTGGATGTCATGCCTGGCGATCATAGTTTCGCAGCGCTGTAGCGCCACATGCATCGATGAGCGCATGCCGGTCACCTCGCTTCTTAGGCGGCTACTTCGCTAGACAATTTGCTAGTCGGTACGCTTAGAAGTGCTCATCTAAACGGTACAGTGCCGGGATGGCTCACCGTTGGAGGCGTGCAAACCTTGGGATTTGCGCGGCAAAAAGGGACGCATCAAGCGGCGGATGTTCGAGAAGCTACGGCTGGCCCTCTATCTCAAGGCCAATGGCACACAGCAGCAGGCAATGATTGGCTTTGTCGGAGGTGCAGCCCGTAATGCTCAAACACAAAGCTTGGCCTTAAAGACCGACCATCGAAGGGCGCGTCAGAAGTAATATCTGCAAAACGTAAGCAGTGGGAATAACAGACAACGACCTAAATAAATTATCTACACCAACAACTAACGATTTCAAAGCGTGATTGCCGCCTCAATCATTTGACACCAGAAGCAATATCTATCTTCCTTGCAGTATTTTTAAAATTTCCAATATTAGTATATTTTTTTTCGGTTGTAACCACCTGAGCCACCAAGGTCCACTTCTTTTCTTGATCTCCCGAGGATGTTTCCATTTTCCGAATAGCGAAATTCCTGTGCGCTAAGCTCTCTTTTTCCACTGGGAAATACGCTATCAAAAGCCCCAGCAAGATGCAGCCTTCATCTGAGTCTTCGAATGCAACCCCACCATCTCTACCCCTGATATCATCTAAAACCTCAAAAGGCGTAATTGCACCATCTGTGATCTTCTTAAATAGCGGATAGTCAATAGATCTTACAACAATCAACAATGCTACAAGCTGCGGATGCAGATTTTGTTTTTTGGGAGTGAGATCCAACACAATTTTAAACCTTGTGATACACCGCTCCCTCGCCCTTAGTGTAAGACCATAGATATCTGCCAGAGCCGTGAAGTATTCAACAAACAGCTCCCGATCTTGCACTAAATCAACTGGACCTCTGCCATCTTCGTCAAAGAAGTAGCTATCAATATCAAAACCTTGCAGCATTGCCATTGTGAATGCTTTAGAGTCACCACTAGGCAAGCCGTACTCAATATCAAAAAACCGTCTGAGGTACTCTTGGGCGTCAATACTGTTACCGTACACCGCGCGAACTACCGCCTCTAACTGTTTCTTGTCGACAGAAAGCACAAAGAAAATATTAGCCAAATCAAAAAGATGCTTTATTCTTTCAAGTAATTGAATAGCAAAGCTGGGTCGACATCTATCAAGCTCATCGATGAAAAACACTAAAGTGGGCTTCTTACCATTTGACTCTAAAGCAGAAACAGTCTTTTCGAGTTCTGTCCGAAAGCGATCAAACAGCGCAACCTCTACCTTATAAGCATCAACCAAATCTGAAAAACTATCAGAACCCAACTCTGCTACGATCGCTTCGACTTCTTCATCCAGATCCAAACCACCCAGAGTAACAGCCTTAATTCCCGCCACCGCACCCCGCTTCGCCAATATTCCAGTTATTTTTTTGACATTCTTAATACCTGGAAGCGCTTTTTTTCTCGAGGCCTCTTTTAGAGCAGACTCTACGCTTGCGACTAGAGCAACCAAGGGATCAATAACGTGATCCGATTTCCAAGCATCAAAATAGACGCACTGAAAATCCTCGTTCGAAAGTGTTGCGCGCAGCATCTGCACAAGAACTGACTTGCCGGTCCCCCAAGGCGAATCCAAAGCCATCACAAATGGACCGCCGGTACGTGCCACAAGGTTTTTCAACAGCTCGACCACCTCCCTTCTTTCAAATGCATCATTTGCAAAAGGATTATCCAGAGGCACTTCTATCGAATTAACTCGGTAAGCCATCTTCTTCTCACTTGTCTTTTTAATCTTTGTAGAGCGAAGCACTACAAATCAGATTCAATGATCGTTTCAGAAAAATCTAGCAGCTTATCGGCATGACCGATACCGCCGCCCTCTCCCGCCTCATCGAGAACCTGATCCGCCTCGGCACCGTTGCCGAGGTCGACCATGGCAGTCTCCCAGACAAACGCCCTGCCCGGGTTCGGGTTCAGAGCGGCGAGCTGCTGACCGGCTGGCTGCCCTGGGCCGCGCTGCGCGCCGGCACCACGCGCGACTGGGATCCGCCCACCGTGGGCGAGCAGGTCCTTGTCCTGAGCCCCAGCGGCCAGACCACCCAGGGCATCGCCATCACCGGACTGTTCAGCGCCCTCATCCCCGCCAATGGCGATCGCGCCGGCCTACACCGCCGCACCTACCCGGATGGCGCCGTCGTCGAGTACGACAGCGAAGCCCACCAGCTGCTGGCCACCCTCCCCGCCGGCGGCCGGGTCGAGATCGTCGCCCCGGGCGGTTTCAAGCTGCAGGGCGACGTGGACATCGACGGCCTGGTGACTGTCACCCGCGACGTCGTCGCCGCCGGCATCAGCCTGGTCAAGCACCCGCACGGCGGCGTCCAGTCCGGCAACGCGAAGACCGGAGCGCCCACGCCATGATGAGCCGCGCAACGGGCCTGGCCGTCACCGAGCTCGAGGAGCTCCAGCAGTCGGTCGGCGACATCCTCACCACGCCAATCGGCACCCGCGTAATGCGCCGCCCCTATGGCTGCGACCTGTTCAGCCTGATCGATCAGCCGTTCAACGACACCACCGCGCTGCAGGCCAAGGCCGTGGCCGTGATCGCCCTCATGCGCTGGGAGCCGCGGCTCAACCTCACCCGCATCGCGCTCACCCTGGGCGACGCCCCGGGCCAGGCCTTCGTCGACCTGGAGGGCTACAGCACCATCACCAACGCCGCCGTCAGCCTGCGCGCCCCCCTGGTCTTTGGAGGCCTCGCATGATCGACCTTTCCCTCCTGCCGTTGCCCGACGTCGTCGAGTCCCTGGACTTCGAGACCCTGCTGGCCGGCCGCAAGGCCCGCCTGGTCAGCCTGTACCCGGCCGCCGAGCAGGCCAACATCGCCGCGCGCCTGGAGCTGGAGTCGCAGCCGCTGAACAAGCTGCTCCAGGAGAACACCTACCGCGAGCTCATCCTCCGCCAGCGCATCAACGACGGCGCCAAGGCCGTGATGCTGGCCTACGCCACCGGTGCGGACCTGGAGAATGTCGCCGCCTGGTACGGCGTCCAGCGCCTGCTGGTAACGCCGGCCGACACCCGCGTCACTCCGGCCATCCCCGCCGTCTATGAGACGGACGATCGCCTGCGGTACCGGACCCAGCTCGCCCTGGAAGGCTTCACCACCGCCGGCCCTCGCAACGCCTACCGCTATCACGCGCTGTCCGCCTCGGCCAAGGTCAAGGACGTGGCCATCCTGCGTCCCATCCAGGGCACCGTGCGGGTCGTCGTCCTGAGCACCGAAGGCGACGGCACGCCGAGCGCCGCGCTGCTGGCCACCGTGACCGCGGCGCTCAACGACGAAGACGTCCGACCGCTCTGCGACACCGTCGAGGTGGTCGCCGCCGAGATCCTGCCCTACCAGGTGGCGGCCACCCTGGTCTTCTACAGCGGCCCAGATATGGCCGTCGTGCAAGCCGCGGCTCTGGCCAAGGCGCAGGCCTACGTGGCCGAGCGCCACGCCATGGGCCAGGACGTCTCCCGCTCGGGCCTGTTCGCCGCGCTGCATCAGAGCGGCGTGCAGAACGTCATCCTGACCAGCCCGGCCACCGACCTCGAGGTCGCCCAGCACCAGGCCGCCTACTGCACCGGCATCACCCTGACCCAGGGCGGCACCGATGAGTAGCGTCCTGCTGCCACCCACCAGCCTGCCCCTGGAGCGGGCGATCGCTGCCAGCGGCGCCGGCATCGATGCGCTGCCGGTCCCGATCCGTGATTTGTGGAATCCCTGGAAGTGCCCGGCCGCGGTGCTGCCCTGGCTGGCCTGGGCGGTCTCGGTGGATGACTGGGACGTCAACTGGGGCGAGGACGCCAAGCGCCAGATCATCGCGGATTCCGTCACCGTCCACCGGCACAAGGGCACCCGCGGCGCCGTCCGCCGCGCCCTGACCAACCTGCTCGGCTCCGAGGCCTTCACCCTCATCGAGGGCGCCACGGGCGGCCTCTATGACGCCAGCCGCACCTACAACGGCGACAACTTCTACGGCCACGACGAGCACTGGGCCAAGTACAGCGTGTACGTCACCCAGCCCATCAGCGTGGCCCAGGCCGCGCGGATCCGCCAAACCCTCGCCGACGTCGCGCCGGCGCGCTGCGAGCTCATTGCCCTCAACTTCACCGCTGCGCTCAACGATCACAGCAGCACCTTCCGTTATGACGGAACCTTCACCTACGGAGTCGCTTGATGACGAACCTCACCGAAAAAGAGCAGTGGGAGGATGGCGTCTACCAGATCGAGAAAACCGATCCGGTAGTCGGCGGCCCCGAAGGGCTCTCCAACCGCCAGGGCCAGCAGCTGGCCAACCGCACCAAGTACCTCAAAGGCCTGGTGGATTCGCTGCTCAATGGCACGCGCAGCGTCGCGCTGGCGGCCAAGCTGGCCACCGCACGCGCGGTCAAGCTCACCGGCGACGCCACCGCGGCTGGCACCTTCGACGGCAGCGCTGATCTGTCCCTGACAGTGACCCTGGCCGACACCGGTGTCGCCGCCGGGACCTATGGCGGCGTCACACTCGACAAGAAAGGACGCGCCACCGCCGCCACCACCTTCCTGCCCGTCGCCAACGGCGGTACCGGCAACGGATCTGGCCAAGCGCCCAGCGCCACAAAGCTGGCCACCGCCCGGACCATCAACGGCGTGCTCTTCGACGGCACGGCGAACATCGCCATCACCGACGACAGCAAGGCACCGCTCAACTCGCCGGTGCTGACCGGAGATCCGCGCGCGCCAACCCCGGCCGCCGGCGACAATGACACCAGCATTGCCACGACGGCCTTCGTCCAGGCGACGGTCGCCGCCCTGGTCAATGGCTCGCCGGAAGCGCTCAACCAGCTCAACGAGCTGGCGGCCGCCCTGGGCAACAACCCGAACTACGCCACCGATATGGCCACGGCGCTGGGGCTCAAGGCCAACAGCGAGTCGCCTACGCTGACCGGTACGCCCAAGGCGCCCACGGCAGGCGTAACCACCAACACCACTCAGATCGCCACGACCGCCTTCGTCCAGGCCTTGTTGGCCGCCTACGGCTTGGCGGGCTATGAGGCGGTACAAGGCAACACCACCAACCTCAACGCCGCGCCCGTTGGCGGGCTGATGCGCTGCGAAGGCGCCGCGTCGAATGCCGCCACCTACAACTGGCCGGTGACCGGCGCGGCCGATGCCACCCAGGTCGCGTTCGAGGTCTTCACCCATGGTCTGGGCGGCGCCTATGCCCGACTAACGCAGTACGCCACCGAGATCTTCGGCAGCGCCGGCGGCCGCGGCCGGACGTTCGTTCGCGTGCGGCACGACGGCAACTGGTACCCCTGGCGGGAGAACGTCTTCGTTGACCAGTTGGCCAAGGTGGCGACAGGTGGCCGATTTGCTGATCTCGCAGGCGAGGTCAGCCACTGGATAGCAGGCAAGTCGCCGGCGAACGGCTGGAAAAGCGTTTACCTGCAGAACCAGGAGCCCACCGGCCACGTTGCCCTGGAAGTGGCCAACAGCGGCGGCTATATCGTGGCGTCCTATCAAGCGGTCCAGGACAACGCCGGCGGCTGGGGCATACGTTTCTACTACACGCCGCCTGGCGATACCGCCAAGGATCGCCGAGTCGGCTGGCTCGGCATCTCAACCGCAGGCGAGGTCCAGCTGGGCGGTGCCTCGCTGCCAGCAGGCCGTACTGGCCAGATCCTCACCAGTGAAGGCGACCAGGGCATCAACGGCCTGAAGCGTTTCAACGGCGAGGTCCAGTCGACCAATGCGAACGCCTGGCGTCAGTGCGGCAGTGACTACGGCAACTTCTGGCGTAACGATGGGACTGCGCTGTACCTGCTGCTGACCAACAAAGGCGATGCCTACGGCGCCTGGAACAGCTTGCGGCCCTTCGCCGTGAACCTGTCCACCGGAAGAGTGGCCATGTCCGCGGGCCTGGAGACGCTGACCGTTATCTCCGGCGACCGTAGCAACAACGCGGCATCCACTCGCTGGGTCGGCAATGAGATCGGCGATCGGGTCGGTGCTATCGACTTCTTCCCGATGAGCGCGGCGCCGGGCGGTTACCTCAAAGCCAACGGCGCACTGGTCAGCCGCACGACCTACGCGGCCCTTTTTGCGGCGATCGGAACCGCCTTCGGGCCCGGGGACGGATCGACCACATTTGCCCTGCCCGATCTGCGCGGCGAATTTCTGCGCGGCTGGGACGACGGACGTGGCGTCGACGGCGGCCGAATGGTCAATAGCAACCAAGCCAGCCAGAACCTGAACCACTCGCACACGGCAACCGCCGCGAATGCAGGCGCTCACAGCCACACAACGTCGGTGAAGGGCGACCGCGCGCCTGAGGGCGCTGGGAACCTGGTCTATGGCGACGAGAATTACTACAACGACAACGTGGTGCTGCCGTCCTCGGTAGCCGGCGATCACACGCACGCCATCACCGTTGCTGCCTCGGGTGGCACTGAGGCGCGCCCGCGCAACGTGGCCATGCTGGCCTGTATCAAGTACTGAGGATTTGCACCGTGACCAACGACAACATAGCGCCCTATACCGACCTGCAGCTGGACAACGCCGAGGACCAGGACCTCGCGCCCTGGTGGATCAGCCAGATCGCGCCCCAGGCTTTCAACATCGATCCCGCCACGGGTGAATACCTCGGCACCTGCCAGGCCGATCCCAGCCCCCTGGAGCCGGGCGTCTGGCTACTACCGGCGCATAGCGTCACTGATGCCCCGCCAATCGCGGGCCAGGGCCAGGCGGTCGTGCGCGAAGACGGCGCCTGGACTGTGGTCGCCGACCACCGCGGTAGCACCGTCTACCACACCGCCACTGGCGAGCCGCGCACCTGGTTGCTGCTGGGTGCCCTGCCGGCCGAATACACCCTGACCGCGCCCGAGTCGGCTTACGACAAATGGGCGGATGGGCAGTGGCAGCTGGATGAGGCAGCGAAACTGGCCGCGGCCAAGGACCTAGCCACCCGCAAGCGTGCCCTGCTGCTGCAGTACGCCAGCACTCAGGTCAACGCCCTGCAGGATGCCGTGGACCTGGAGATTGCCAGCGACGCCGAGACCAAGGCGCTCAAGTCCTGGAAGACCTATCGGGTGCTGCTCAACCGCGTGGACACCATCGGCGCCGTCCCAGCCGAAAGCGACTGGCCAGCCAGCCCCAATCCTGCAGCCACCGGTCGCTACCTCACTGCCCAGGGCTACCAGGAGCCCACTCCGGCCGCCTAATGGCGGTCGGCATTTTGTAGCGGGCTCCGCTACAACTCCCGCCACGCGATCCGCGCGCGCGGATCCGCCAGCCTGTGCAGCGTCACCTACCCACCTGCGCAGGCAACCCCTCATGGCTGACTACCATCATGGCGTGCGTGTCCTCGAGATCAATCAGGGCACCCGCTCCATCTCCACCGTTTCCACCGCCGTCATCGGCATGGTCTGCACTGGCAGCGATGCCGATGCCGCCGCATTCCCACTCAACACTCCCGTCCTACTGACCAACGTCCAGGGCGCTGTCGGCAAAGCCGGCACCAAGGGCACCCTGGCCGAGTCGCTGCAGGCGATCGCCGACCAATCCAAGCCGGTCACCGTCGTGGTCCGCGTCGAAGACGGCGCCAATGCGGCCGAGCTGCAGAGCAACATCATCGGCGGCGTAGCCGCGGGCCGTTACACCGGCATGAAGGCCCTGCTCGCGGCCAAGGCCCAGCTGGGCATCACGCCGCGCATCCTGGGCGTGCCCGGGCTCGACACTCAGGCCGTCACCACCGCCATGGTGGCGATCGCCAAGCAGCTGCGAGGCTTCGTCTATGCGAGCTGCAACGGCTGCGCCACCAAGGAAGAGGCCGTCGCCTACCGCAACCAGTTCGGCGCCCGTGAGCTGATGCTCCACTGGCCGGACTTCCTGGCCTGGTCCACCGTCCAGAACGCCACTGTGACCGCCAACGCCACCGCCCGGGCCCTGGGCCTGCGCGCCCAGCTGGACCAGAGCACCGGCTGGCACAAGACCCTGTCCAACGTGGCCGTGGACGGCGTGACCGGCATCAGCAAGGACGTCTTCTGGGATCTGCAGAACACCGCGACCGACAGCGACTACCTCAACGGCAACGAGGTGACCACGCTGATCAACCACGATGGCTATCGCTTCTGGGGCTCGCGCACCACCAGCGAGGATCCGCTGTTCGCCTTCGAGAACTACACCCGCACCGCCCAGGTGCTGGCCGACACCATGGCCGAGGCGCACTTCTGGGCCAATGACCGCCCCATGCACCCGAGCCTGGTGCGCGACATCGTCGAGGGCATCAACGCCAAATTCCGCGAGCTGACCCGCCAGGGCTACCTGCTCGGCGGCGAGTGCTGGTACGACGCCGATGCCAACGAGAAGGAGACGCTCAAGGCCGGCAAGCTCTTTCTGGACTACGACTACACCCCGGTCCCGCCGCTGGAAGACATGACCCTGCGCCAGCGCATCACCGACCGCTTCCTGGTCGACTTCGCCAGCCGCGTCAACGCCTGATCCCCACCCTGAACATCTGGCGCCCCCTGGGGCGCCCTCTGGAGAGCTGCCCCCATGGCCATGCCCCGCAAACTCAAGAACATGATGCTTTTCAACGACGGCCACTCCTACCTGGGCGTCGCCAAGTCCTGCACCCTGCCACCCCTCGGCCGCAAGATGGAAGCCTTCCGCGGCGCCGGCATGAACGGCCCCGTCAAGGTCGACCTGGGCTTCTCTGACGACGGCCTGCAGCTGGAGTGGACCTTGGGCGGCCTGGACCTCACAGCCCTAAAGCAATTCGGCGCCGTGGGCGCCGCAGCCGTACCCCTGCGCTTCACCGGCACCTACCAGCAGGACGACACCGGCGAGGACGTCGCTGTCGAGATCGTGGTCCGCGGCCGTCACGAAACCATCGAGATGGGCGAGGCTGCAGCGGGCGAGGACACCGAGCACAAGATCACCACCACCTGCAGCTACTACAAGCTGATCGTGGCGGGCGAGACCGTGATCGAGATCGACCTCCTCAACTTCGTCGAGACCGTGGGCGGTGAAGACCGCCTGGCCAAACAGCGCGCCGCCCTCGGCATCTGATCCCTCCCCTTTTTCGGCCCGCTCCGGCGGGCCAGCCCTAGCCTATTACCTGGAGTACCACCATGAGCGATACCACCCAAGACAACGTCGTCGTCCTCGATCAGCCCATCACCCGCGGCGAGACCACCATTGCCCAGATCACCCTGCGCAAGCCCAACGCTGGCGAGCTGCGCGGCGTCTCCCTGGCCGAGCTGCTGCAGCTGGACGTCGCCGCGATCATGCGTGTGACCCCGCGCATCAGTATTCCCAGCCTGACCGAGAGCGAAGTCCGCGGCATGGATCCGGCCGACCTGGTCGACGTCGGCGGGAAGATCGCTGGTTTTTTGCTCAAGAAGTCGGTCCGGGCGGAGCTCTCCCCGTCCGCGTAGAGGAAGCGATGGCGGATCTCGCCATCACCTTCCACTGGCAACCAGCCCAGCTCGACCAGCTGGGCCTGGCCGAACTGATGGACTGGCGCGAGCGCGCCCGCAAACGAGTCGCCCCCGATGGCCAATGACCTGCAGATCCGCGTCCTCCTGTCCGCCCTGGACAAGGTCACGGCTCCCCTCAAACGCATCGCCGGGGGCGGCAACGCGACCGCCCGGGCGCTCAAGGCCGCCCGGGACCGGGTCAAGGAGCTGAACCAGCAGCAGCAAGACATCAGCGCCTACCAGCGCCAGCGCGAGGCCGTGCGCCAGAGCGCCGAGGCCCTGGCCAAGGGCCAGGAGAAGTTGCGGTCCTACCGCGAGCAGCTCAAGGCCATGGACGCCCCGTCCGCCGCCTTCCAGAAGACCTTCGCCAACGCGGCCGCAGCCGTCGACAAGCTGCAGGCCAGGCACACCGCCCAGCGCACCGAGCTGCAGCGCCTGCTGCCGATCATGCGCGCCAGCGGCGTCGATACCCGCGACCTCGGCGGCGCCCAGGCGCGCCTGCAGGCGCAGATCACCAGCGCCAATGCGGCGATCGACACCCAGAAGAACAAGCTCGAGCGCCTCAATCGCACCCAGGAGAAGCTGGCCAGCGCCCGCGCTAAGCTCAAGCGCGGCCAGGAGTTCGCCGGTAACGCCGCCATGGCCGGGGCCAGCTCGGCCGCCACCGGTGCTGCGATCGGCGGCCCGGTGCTGGGCATGCTAAAGGCCTTCGCGCCGGCCGAGGACGCCGCCACCCAGTTGCGTGCCTCGCTGATGCAGAGCGATGGCTCAGTCCCCAAGGAATTCAAGGAGATCTCCAACCTGGCCACGCGCCTGGGCGATCGCCTACCCGGAACCACAGCCGAGTTCCAGGAAATGATGACCATGCTGGTGCGGCAGGGCATGGCAGCCAAGACCATTCTCGGTGGCTTGGGTGAGGCGGCCGCCTACCTGGGTGTCCAGCTCAAGATGCCCGTCACCGAAGCCGCGGAGTTCGCCTCCAAGATGCAGGACGCCACCCGCACCAGCGAGAAGGACCTCATGGGGCTGATGGACACCATCCAGCGCGGCTTCTACCTGGGCGTCGACTCCAACAACATGCTGGAGGGCTTCAGCAAGGTCAGCCCGGCCCTGGACATCATCAAGAAGGAAGGCCTCGAGGCTGCCAAGGCGCTGGCACCTATCCTCATCCAGCTCGACCAGGCCAGCATGGAAGGCAGCGCCGCCGGTAACGCCCTGCGCAAGATTTTCCAGGCAGGCATGAAGACGGACAAGGTCGACAAGGCCAACAAGGCGCTCAAGGGCAAGGGCATCAAGCTCGACTTCACCGACGGCAAGGGCGAGTTCGGCGGGATCGAGAAGCTCTACTCCGAACTCAAGAAGCTGGGCAAGCTCAACACCGAGACGCGCCTCAACGTCCTGGGCACCATCTTCGGCGATGACGCCGAGACCCTCACGGCCCTCAACAATATGATGTCCAAGGGCATCGAGGGGTACCGCGAGACCCAGGCCAAGATGGAACAGCAGGCAGGCCTGCAGATGCGCGTCAATGAGCAGTTGGGCACCTTGTCCAACGTCTGGGAGGCGGCGACCGGCAGCATCACCAACGCCCAATCGGCCTGGGGTGAGACAGTAGCCCCGGATCTCAAGCGCCTGATCACATGGATAGGCGATATGGCAGCGGCTACGGGTGCCTGGGCCCGCGAGAATCCTGTTCTTGCTGGCAACCTGGTCAAGGTAGCTGCGGTGCTGTCAGCCGTGTCGATCGCCTTCGGCACCGTGGCCCTGGGGCTGGCTGGCGTGCTAGGTCCGTTCCTGGCGCTGCGCTTCATGCTCGCCCAGGTTGGTATCCGCCTGCCGAACCTGATCGGCCTGCTGTTCAACCTCGGCAAGGGCGCCCTGCCCTTGGTGGCCGCAGGCTTCCGGCTGCTCAGCGCCGTCGTGATGGCCAACCCCATCGGCGCCGTCATCTTCGGCCTGGTCACCGCTGGCACCCTGCTCTACGCCAACTGGAGCACCATCGGCCCCTGGTTCGCCGGGGTATGGGCCGAGATGAAAGAGAGGGCCAGCGGTGGTATTGCCGGAATCGCCGGGCTGATCCTGGACTTCTCGCCGATCGGCCTTTTCTACCGGGCTTTCTCCGCCGTGCTGAATTACTTCGGCCTGGAGCTTCCCACCCGGCTGACCGAGCTCGGCGCCGTGCTGCTCAATGGGCTCACAGCAGGCGTAAGCGGCGGCATCGGCGGCATCGCTCGCAAGATCCTCGACTTCTCGCCGGTCGGGCTCTTCTACCAGGCCTTCGCTGCCGTGCTGAATTACTTCGGCTTCGACCTTCCCGCCAAATTCACCGAGCTCGGCGGCATGATCATGGACGGCCTGATCCGCGGCATCACCGGCCGCCTGGGCGCGGTGAAAGATGCCGTGATGGGCGCCGGCCAGAGTGCGATCAACTTCTTCAAGGAGAAGCTGGACATCCACTCGCCGTCCCGCGTCTTCGCCGCCCTGGGCGAATACACCATGCAGGGTCTGGCAGTCGGCATGGGCAAGGGCGAAGGCAGCCCCCTGGGCCAGATCGCCGATACCGCCAAGCGTATTGCAGCTACGGCAACGGCAGCGCTGGCCCTCGGCGGTGCTCCGCAGATGGCCGCAGCCCAGCCACTGCCATCTGCCCAACAGCAACAGATGGAGGCGGTACACCAAGTCACCCAGCAGCCGGCAACTATCGCGTTGGCCCAGCCGGCCGGTGACACCACGCTGCTGCAGCGGTCGATGGAGGCAGTCCGCCAGGCCATCCTCCAGCCGGCCGCAGCCGCTGTCCCGGCGATCGCCAAGGACTCATCACCGCAGGGCCGGCAAATCGAGGCGGTACGCCAGACCACGCTGCAGCAACCAGGGCGCGAGCCGATCGCCTTCGACCGCCGTCCAGCGTTGCCGCCAGCGCCGCCTCCAACGCCAGCAACGGGCGACCACTACGAAATCCATATCCACGCCGCTCCTGCGCAGGATCCGCAGGCCATCGCCCGTCAGGTCCGTGCCGAGCTGGCCCGTCTGCAGGCCGAGAAAGCCGCCCGTAGCCGCAGCAGCCTCAGAGACAGGACCTGACAACCATGATGATGGCCCTCGGCAACTTCATCTTCAGCCTCTACACCCTCGCCTACCAGGAGCTGCAGCGGCAGACCGACTACCGCCACGCCAGCAGCTCCCGCGTGGGTGCGGCGCCGGCGCGCCAGTTCCTGGGCAAGGGCGACGACAGCATCACCCTGCCCGGCTGGCTCGCCCCGGAGCTCGCCGGCACGCCCAGCAGCCTGGACGTGCTGCGCTACATGGCCGGTACCGGCGGCGCCTGGCCGCTGATCGAGGGCAGCGGGCGGATCTACGGGCTCTGGGTGATCGAGAGCATCACCGAAACCAAGACGCTCTTCTTCCAGGACGGGACCCCGCGCCGCATCGAATTCAGCATCGCCCTCAAGCGCGTCGACGACGACACCGGCCGCGAGCTGCTCGGCGCCGGCATGGCCGGCATGGGCACCCTGCTGAGGAAGCTGCTGTGATCCAGGAGCTGCTCGACACCGCCACCGGCCAGCTGCGTACCCTCGGCCGCGACCTGGTGCAGGGCGCTACCTACGCCCAGGCGCGCTACCAGATCCTGGTCGACGGCAAGGACATCAGCGCCCTTATCGCGCCGCGGCTGATCAGCCTGGATCTGACGGACAACCGCGGCCTCGAGGCCGACCAGCTAAGCCTAGTGCTGTCCGACCACGACGGCCTGCTGACCATCCCGCCCCGGGGCGCCAAGATTCGCCTCTGGCTGGGCTGGTCCACCACCGGCCTGATCGACAAGGGCAGCTACATCGTCGACGAGACCGAGCACAGCGGCGCTCCCGACGTGCTGAGCATCCGCGCCCGCAGCGCCGACCTGCGCAAGGGGCTCAAGACCAAGCGGGACCAGAGCTATAGCGCCACCACCCTGGGCGCCGTGCTGCGCGTCCTGGCCGCGCGCCAGGGCCTCACCCCACTCATCGCGCCCGACCTCGAGGCGCAGCAGGTCCTGCAGCTGGACCAGACCGGCGAATCGGACGCCAACCTCCTCACCCGCCTGGGTGAAGACTACGACGCGGTGGCCACCGTGAAAGCGGGCCGGCTGCTGTTCCTCCCGGCCGGCGGCGGCAAAGCAGTCAGCGGCGCTGACCTGGGCCACGTCACCCTCACCCGCCAGGACGGCGACCAGCACAGCTACCTGCAAGCCGATCGCGAGAGCTACGACGCGGTGCGCGCCTTCTACTACGACGTCAACAGCGCCAAGAAGCAGGAGGCCATCGCCGGCGGCGGCGAGAACGTGAAGGACCTGCGCCACACCTACGCTGACCAGCTCTCAGCGCTGCGCGCCGCCCGAGCCGAGTGGAACCGCCTGCAGCGCGGTACCGCCACCCTCACCTACCAGCTCGCCCTGGGCCGCCCCGAGCTCATGCCCGAACTCACCTACACCCTGCAGGGCGTGAAGGCCGAGATCGACGCCATCATCTGGTACGGGGGGAACGTGCAGCACAGCCTCACAGCGGACGGCGGCTACACCACGCGCCTGGAGCTGGAAGCCAAGCTGCCGGAGGACCTGGTCGCCGACCTGGTCGACGAGATCCAGGGCGACTACACCGGCATCATCGCCTACTACCGCGATCCCAAGACCGGCAAGGAGCACACCCTCACCGAGGGCGATCAGAGCAAGCCACGGCGGCTCAGGCACCTGTACGCCACCAAGGCGACGGCGAAGCGAGCGGTGGAGCGGGAATGGGTTAGACTCAAGAGCAAATGAGATGACCTACAGAAGGATCTAAATAGTGACTGAATCAACTGAAAGCGTTGAGCGGAGTGGCATAGAAGATAATGAAGAAGGCGTCCCATATACTACAAGCTTGGAACGGAAGGTACTTATACAGCCTTATGACTATGCCGTAAGAACACTTATGGAAATGGTCATTGAGGGAGAGCTTATATTAGATCCAGACTACCAGAGAAAATATCGCTGGCCCAATGATAAGGCATCCCGCTTTATAGAATCCATTCTACTCAACATCCCTGTCCCGGTATTTTATTTTGCAGAAGAAAAAGATGGAGCATTTAGCGTAATAGATGGGCAGCAGCGACTTACGTCGTTATTTAGATTCATAAAACCGAATGACCTGACACAAAGACAACGATCCCAAGAGATTGATGAACTGGTTTTAGAGGGATTAAAAATCAGAGCAGACCTCAATGGAAGACGCTACTCAGAGCTATCGCGCGAAGACAAGTCTACTCTTAGCAAGCGCCCAATGCGCTGCATAGTCGTGCTCAATGAATCAGACGAAACCTTGAAATTCGAAGTTTTTGAGCGACTAAACAGTGGCAGTACCGAGCTTACAGACCAAGAGGTTCGAAACAGCATATACAGAGGATCCCTAAACAACCTGATAAAAAAGCTGACCCTGAACCAAAAGTTTCAAGAAATGATCGCACTGCCTGCCAGCTCACGTCAAAACATGAAAGACTCCGAACTAGTTTTGCGATTCTTTGCTTATAGGGAATTCACTGAAAATAGCGAGTACAGTGACAGCTATACAGAATATTTGAATAAATTTATGGAAGAAAATCGATACCTTTCTAGCGAAAGGGTAAACTTCCTAGAGACCATATTTGAATCGACCATTGATTGTATCTACGACACCTTGGGTCCAGGCTGTGCGTTTCGTAAGCCAATTGATCTCAGCGACCCGTTTGCAAGTGCATTCGCCACAAACTTGATAAATGGCTCTATTTACGAATCACAGATGATTGCCTTCTCGAGACTGATTGAATCCGGCTCTCCTCTACCATCAGACTTACGAGATCGGGCTTTATCAGCATTCTGTATGCCACTATATTTGGGTTCAATCTTCCAAGGAACCTCGCAAAGACTACGTGTACTCCACCGTTCTCGCGTGCTGACTGATATTCTAGCGAGATAAGACCAATGGATTGCTTTGATCGTCTTACTGAAAGCCTGAGGGAAATTGAGCTCATTGCCGATCATGCTGGGTCTTTACTCGAAGACAGATCGAATGAAGGAAACAGAATTTTAGGAAACGCCATGACCAGGTCAGGGCTAGTTCTTCTCTGTGGGTATTTCGAGGGTTACCTGCGAGATTTAATGGAAGAGTTTTTCGAGGCGATAAACGACGGCGAAATTCGAATATCCATACTACCTGCTGGCATTTTTTCGCATTTAATGGAAATCACTCAGCAGGCCTATGTGCAGAATAAAACACAGTTTTTCGAAGAGCTAAAGACAAAGCTGCAACAAGATCAACATCACAAAATCAATCATGTCAAATTCTCAAAAACCAATAGCAACCCATCTGTTGACGTTGTTGAAACCATGTTCTCCAACATCGGAATAGAGCAAGTAATAGAACATCTGTCTATTGCTGATTTTGGGCTAGACAGCACCTTTATAACCGAGCCCCAATCAGACATGATAAAGGATAAGATTGAGGCAAAACTAAATTCTTCTTCATCTGATTCGGCCTTGCTAAACGATCTACTGAAGATTATAGACGAGAAATGGCTACCCAAATCGAAACGACGCAAAGTAGGATATGTAAGTGCTATCGAAGAACTTCTAAAAAAACGAAACAGAATTGCGCATGGAGAAGGTAGAGAGCTAATCACACCTAGCGACCTAAAATTGCACAACAGCCAGATAGCTGACTTATCAACTGGACTTCATCGCCTTGTTTCTCAAAAACTCGAAACTCTATTGACGCCTCCAATCCAAGCCGATCGCAGTGTGTGAAACCAAAGAATTGAAAGCCTTAATATAAGAAATACGTATATTCCAGTGTGTGCGGCAGCTATCCCGCCCGCGGCGACTCTCCCCACCGCGTCGTATACCCCCGCGACAGCAGCTCCCGCCGCATCTGCCACCCCGGATCGGCGGGCACCCGCCCTACGTGCAGCGCCGCCCGCCCGTACCGGGCGTTGATCCGGTCCACCACCTGCATCAGCTCATTGGGCCGCCCCTGCCCGGCCGGGGCGAAGAGGTCCGGCGTGAACTCGTCGGTCTGCACGATGCTGCCTAGCACCACGGCGCACTTCGAGTAGGCGTAGCCCTCGCGATAGATAGGGTCCAGCCCGGCCAGGGCGGCCTGCACCAGGAGGCGGGTATCGTCGATCAGGTGCGCGAGCTAGATGCCCAGGCTGCGGTAGTAACGGCGCTCCTCGGGCTCGTGCCGCCCGGTTTGCACACTTACCAGCAGAGTGGAACACAGCGCTCCCTGGTCACCCAGTTTTTGGACCGCGCTGTCAGCATCACGACTAGAAAGAAATCCTAACGCCGCACCCGCCGTTCGCACCAAGCAGATCCCGCCTGCCGGCACTCCCGAACTCTCGCGGCGGACGCCGCTCAAATCGAGCAGCCTAGGAGACCGACGTGCAATCACTCGCTGAACAACTCAACGCCCTCAACCCGCCCCTCAAGCACGAAATTGCCTCGCAGGGTGACGTGATTGTCTTCACCCTTATCGATCCGTCCCGGCCCGCTCAAGTATCCAGAAGCCTGAGCAAAGCCTTGGTGAGCAATACCGAGCTGCTCTACACCGTAATCAGAGATGCCGTGAACGAAATCCGTGAATTAGGCTGCCATCCAGCGATCACTGCCGAGCAGATCTACCCAGACGACTAGACCGTCTGAGCTGCTCATGAAACCGGTGATACATCTATGACAGAGGCCAATCGCGTACATGACAGCATTACTCTCCGTGATGTCTGCATCATGGCGAAGGAGATGTGGCTGGCGGATCAGCAGCTCGACGACATGCTGATCGACTGGGACCAGCTCAATGACCTGGTCCACCAGACCGTCGCGGTAAGCGCAGCGATGAAGGTAGGCCTTGAAAAAAAGGCCTGGAGGGACCTGCTTGACCGCTATCGCCGCCCTGGCGAGACGATGTTACAGATGTGCCGCCAAGCGCAGGCGGGGACTATTTGAAATCCAGATCGCACACCGCCATGAGCTTCTCCAAGCTCCACGGCTTGGGCAGTAAGGTCACCTGATCAATCTGCTGCACCGGCCCTTCGAAGTAACCGGATGAGACAACGATAGGCAGTTCTGGGCGGTATTTACGGGCCGCGAAAACCAGATCCAGTCCGGTCTTCTCTCCTGGCATCTTCACATCGGTGAATAGAAGATCCAGACCTCCCACATGCTGATGCAGCTGAGCGCACGCTTCATCCGCGCTCTCGAAGGCGATCACATCGAAGCCAGCATCCTCGAAAACCTCGCTCAGCATCTCTGCCAGCGCCGCTTCGTCTTCGGCAATCAACACCTTGCGTTTCATCTGCATAGCTTCAGTAGTCGTACATGCAGGTAGTGAGTCGTAAACGAACCCGCTTTATCCCTCCTGTACGACGAAACGACGTTTGTATAACTATTGGGCCTGATTTCTCCTCTCAACGGATGACCCTGTATAGGTTTGGGATATGGCTCATATCGCTTGAGGCAACTCCCCCCACCGCGTCGTATACCCTCTCGACAACAGCTCCCGCCGCATCTGCCACCCCGGATCGGCGGGCACCCGCCCCACGTGCAACGCCGCCCGCCCGTACCGGGCGTTGATCCGGTCTACCACCTGCATCAGCTCGCTGGTCCGCCCTTGCCCGGCCGGGGCGAAGAGGTCCGGGGTGAACTCGTCCGTCTGCACGATGCTGCCCAGCACCACAGCGCACTTCGAATAGGCGTAGCCCTCGCGATAGATCGGGTCCAGTCCGGCCAGCGCGGCCTGCACCAGGATGCGGGTGTCGTCGGTTGGGTGAGCCAGCTGGATGCCCAGGCTGCGGTAGTAGCGGCGCTCCTCAGGTTCGTGCTGGCCGGTCTGCACGCTCACCAGCAGTGTGGAGCACAGCGATCCCTGCTCACGCAGCTTCTCGGCCGCCCGGGTGACGTAGGTGGCCATGGCTTCGCGCAACGCCTCGATGCGATACACCCGGTCGCCAAACATCCGCGAGCTGATGATTTCCTTCTTAAGCGGCGGCGCCTCGTGTAGGCGCATCCACTGTTCGCCGCGTAGCTCTCGCGCCGTCCGCTCCAGCACGCGGGAGAATTCCTTACGCACCATCCGCAGGTCCGCCCGGGCCAGATCCTGGGCGGTAGTGATGCCGAGCCCCTGCAGGCGAGTGGTCAGCTTGCGGCCCACGCCCCATACATCGCCCACTGGCGCCAGCGGCAGCAGGCGCCCCTGCCGAAGCGCGTCGGTGAGATCCACCACCCCGCCGGTTGCGCGCCAGGTCTTGCCCGCCCACTGGGCCAGTTTCGCCAGCGTCTTGGTGGTCGAGATCCCTACGCCGACCGGGATTCCCACCCAGCGATGCACCCGCGCCTGGATCTCCCGGCCGAGCGCCTCAAGGTCGCCAGGCATGCCAGTAAGGTCAGCCCAGCATTCGTCGATCGAGTACACCTCTAGGTCCGGCACCATCCCCTGGATGGTCCGCATCACGCGATTGGAGACGTCGGCGTAGAGCTCGTAATTGGAGCTGAAGACAGCGACGTTGTGCTGCCGCAGGAAGGCCCGGTTCTGGAAGTACGGCACGCCCATGCCGATGCCCAGGGCCTTTGCCTCACGGCTCCGGGCGATTACGCATCCGTCGTTGTTCGACAGCACCACCACCGGCCGTCCTTTCAACTCGGGCCGGAACAGCCGCTCGCAGCTGCAGTAGAAGGAGTTGCAGTCGATCAACGCGTAGACGTTCATGGCCGCAGGTCTCGCATCAGGAAGTCCACCACACCCCAGAGCTCCACCTCGCCAATCAGGTCGAGGGGCCGCGGATGGCCATCGCGCCCGATCGTAGCCAGCAGCTGCTGCCGCTCCTGGCTGGTGAGCACCGTGCAGAGACGGTGCTCACAGTCGGCCACCACGATGACCGCACGCCCCGGCTCGACATCGCCGGCACGGTCCACGACCAGGACATCCCCCTGGTGGATGCTCAGCCCCGCGAGGGCCTCGCTATTCACCAGCCAGAGCCAGAGGTTGGGCGCTCCCCAGCCAATCGCCTCATCAATCGAGAGTGGCAGCTGCGCGTGATCCTCGGCCGGGCTCTGGAAGCCGGTGATCTTCAGCCGCGCCTGGGAAAGCGCGAGCTGGGCGAGTCTGCGACCCCGTGTCTGGAAAGCGTCCATGGTGGCACCTTGATACTGTACGTTTAAACAGTATAGGCGACGCTGTTAGAAATAGGTCAACAGACGAAGCGACGAGTGGAGCTCAGACGATGAGACGGGTGTCTTGAAACCATCGGCAGCATCCTCCCCATCTGGATCACTTCGCCCCCGGTCTGACATCGGTTTCCATAGAGGCTGACCGCTTCCGCGCCAGTGGCCCACTGACCCGGGCCAGGTCCAGCACAAGCAGATAGACCCGCTGCTGATCATCTTGAGATAGCACCCTCACAGCCTCCAGCAGTTGCGCCTCGTACTCACTGGCTGCCGAAGGCATGGGTTGTCGACCAGAGATCTTCAAAGGGGCTTGCTTGAGCTGATCCATAGGTACTGCACACTCCTTATTACTGTATGCAAAAACAGTACATTTTGTGATGCAGTTCGCCAACCGCCGAAAGCCACCTGAAACAAAAAGCCCAGCGTGTGGCTGGGCTTTTTGCTTTGGGAAAGGCCTTTAGGTCTTCTCGGAATCTAGGCCGCCATCGGCCGCCGCCATCGCGAATACCATGCGGCGGATGGTTTCCTTGTTGTAGTCCGAAACAGTTCGAAAATACCCCAGGAGCTCCTGCTCCACCTCATTAAGCGATGACTCTGCTACAGCGGCTTTTAGCCCCGTAACAACGTATCCAACATCGACACCGATCCCAGCAACCCCTAACAGATACGCCGTGTCCGGGTACCGTTCACCGCGCTCATAGCTGCCCTGCGTGTTGCGATTGACCCCGCCCGCCTGCGCGAAGTCACCCTGCGTATAGCCGAGCCGCAAGCGCTCATCGCGAAGTCGATCTCCTACCTCTCGTGCAGGGGATTCGCCCGATGAACAATTTTTCAAGCACCACCCCTTTACGTGACCATTTTATTGGTCATAATGAAACTCGAATGAATACGTTTGAACACACAGGAACACTATGCCCGCCCCTCTGACTCCCGAGCAAGCCCGCGCCCAGCTGGATCGAGCGGGCATATCCATCGCTGAGTTCTGCCGCACTCACTCGTTGAACAAGAATTTGGTCAGCGACCTTCTCAACGGCCGCAAGAAGGGCCGTCGAGGGGAGTCCCACCGCGCAGCCGTTCTGCTCGGCATCAAACATGGCGAGATCCCGGCTACCACAACGGCCCAACACTAGGGCCGCGTGGCCCAGGGAGAAACTGGAAGATGAAACGCCCTGCCCTAGAAACCCGCCGCCAGGTCATCAGCGCCGTGATTTGCGCCTACCCCGGCGGTCGTGAATGCGCGGCCGCCCGCCTCGGCCTGCCGCTCAAGAAATTCGACAACCACGCCTACGAGACCGCCGGCTGCCGCCCGCTCAATGACCAGCAGATCCTGCTGCTGGAGCAGGAGACCGGCACCACCCACCTGGTGGACTACCTCGCGGCCCAGTACGGCGGCTTCTTCGTGCGCCAGGCCGAGGTCGGCGATCTGGACAACCTGGATCTCTACGCCCGCTCGGTGAAGACCGCGGTCAAGCGCGGCCTGGTGGACCAGATCATCGGCCAGGCGCTGGAAGACGGCGTCATCGATGAGCAGGAAGTCGTCCAGATCCTCAGCGCCCACCGCCGGCACCTGGCGGCGCGCGAAGAAGAGGTCTGGGCGGTGATCACGCTGCACGCGGCCAGAGGCAGCGGCCGCAAGCACTAGCCACAACACACACCCTGAACGCCTGCCAGGACGGCGGGCACGAAGTCGGCGCGGAGCGCCAGAACCCGGCGAGGCCGGAGCCGCAACAGGCGGCAGGGAAGAGAGATGGCATTGTTCAAGAAACAGAAGAAGGGGCAGTTCTGGTGCTGCTTCTGCGGTGCGCCCCTGGTCTGCCGGACCAGTTGGTTCGCCCACGTATTCCTGCGCCAGCAGGTATTCCAATGTCACTTCGCGCCCTGCAGCGCGTCGTTCTACGCCCACACCGAGCTGACCCACTTGGCCAGCCCCAGCGGCCTGCCCAACGCGCCGGCCTGTGAGCTGCCGCCCAGCACCAGCCACCTCAACGCCATGGCGCAGAAGGTGTACGCCAGCAATCTCGCCATCCGCGAACAGCAGCTCGGTCTGTTCGACGACCAGGAAGAAGCCCAGCAGCCCGCCAAAGAGGACATCGCATCGTGACTACCGCCAACCACCCCGCTGACTACCTCGACACCATGCAGGCCGCTGCCCTGACCTACCTGCG